>ULQU01012281.1_pt1 | contig 15077 bp, 6 predicted proteins | sample 1954841 | NCBI WGS metagenome assembly ULQU01 (sample SAMEA4835664, study PRJEB28245) | human gut metagenome | biome: gut microbiome; material: fecal sample | place: Denmark | collected 2008
TATGCGTTTTGTCCACCTATAAAACCCAATTGTCCACCCAATATAATCCGGTTAATTGTACTTTTGCCACTGAAAAAGGATTTAAGAATTTTAAATAACCTATTTGAATAGTAAACAAACAACCTAAAGGCGTTAAGTTATGAAGTTAAGAAAAACTTTACTTTCGTTTGCTTGTGCTATCATGGTGGCATTAAGTTTCACTGCTTGTGGTGATGACTGGGGCCGACAGGATGATCCTGCTGGCGGACAGATTTACCCATCTAAGACAACAGTGGCAACTTATGACTTTGAGTATTCAGAAGAGAAACCTGAGTATTCAGACATGATAAGTCACGATGAGTCATGTGAGGTGACCAATGATGAGACCCTCGCAAGTAATGTATTGCACATCAATGGTAAGGGTGGTGCCAAGATTGCCAATCCTTTCAATGGTGTGAAGTTGCAAAATGGTGCTGCCATCACTTTCGCTGTAAAGATTGATGCAGCCGTAGCTGAGGACGGAACAGTCGCAGATGTAGACTTGACCCGACCTCTTATCTCATTTGGTTCAGATGAGAAGGATGCTGCTGGTAATGATATCAGTGCTCACTTCTATATCACTGCCAATGGTCAGGTGGTTTACAACAAGCCTACCCAGTTGCAGAGTTTGAACCTGAATGAGAATGACCCTGCTTCTGTGAAGACAGGTATTCTCTCTCCTAATGAGTGGCATTTCGTAGCCCTTCAGCTTTCTACTGAAGGTTACCAGCTCTACGTTGATGGTAAGAAGAGCCTTTCCGGTTATCAGACATCATCAAGTGCTACCTCTTTCCAGTACAAGACCTTGGTTGATTCCATCAACTCTTTACCTTATATATATATAGGTGGAGACAGCAAGTTGACAGCCGAAGAGACCAACACCGTATCTATCGACAATGTTACCCTGATCCGTAACATGATGGAAGAGAAAGACTGGAACAAGACCATTGGTGGTAATGGAGGTAGCGGTTTCATTTGGAAAGAACAAGAATCTATCGGTAATGAAGATTTTAGTTCCGGATTCTTTGATCCTAAAACTCCAAATATTCAAATGAAAGGTAATGGTACTGTTCATTACCGTTTTACTTGCAATAATAATGCTGCAAAAAATTATGAAACATGGGTTCTTGCCATAACAAATGGTGTAGCTTTTGGCGATAATGGATATATTGAATATGAGATATGTCGTGGTGATGCTTGGAGTTGGGGTTCACTCCTCGATGGCGATGCTCAAGGCGTTTCTGCAAGTTATAATTGGGATTCATGGATTGCTGATATGAAGGGAGCAACAGTAGACCTTTATGTTACTCGTACTGGTAAAATGTTCCATGTTGAACAATATGTGACAACTGCAAGTGGTTCTAAACTACCAGTTTGTACATTTGATACTCAAAAGGAAGCTCCTACAGAAGAATGGGGTACTTTTGTAACTCTAGAAAAGTCATTCTTGACATTTGAAAAGGCCGAGACTTATACATCTGTTAATTATAAAGATGGTGCATATACAATCGGTTCTGATGATAATTCTTCAGCATTCTTTGATAAGAAATCTGAAATGTATGACCTTTCTGCAGAGCGTTCACGTTTGACAATTCAATTTGTCAATACAACTGCAGGTGGAGAGAATTGGGAAAATTATGTAGTTGCATTCACAAACACTCCTTTTGGTGAGGCTGGATATTTAGAGTATGCAGTTTGTAGAGCAGATGCTTGGACATGGGGAGCTAATATACCAACGAATGGAGATAATGTAACAGCTACCTACAATTGGGATACTTGGAAGACAGATATTAATGGTGCTACTGTTACTCTTGATTTCAAACGTGTTGGTGATAGAGTTGATATGACAGCTGATGTTGTGACAGCTCAGGGAGAGTCTTTGCCTCAGATGTCTTTCTTTGTTGATGGACTTGAGGGTAAACCGCTTTATGTCTTCTTGACAAATGAAAAGTCTTATCAAGTTATCAAGCAGGTTAGAACATATCCATGGTTCAATACTAACTTTGCAGAATAATAACCAAAATAGAATAAACAATGAACAATAACATATTGCATAAGTTATTCTTGACCTTGACACTGGTGCTCCTTACTTTTGGAGCATCAGCACAGGTTACCGTATCAGGTAATGTGTCAGATGAATCGGGTGAGCCTATCATCGGTGCTACTGTTATGGAAGCATTGACAACCAATGGTGTTGTTACTGATTTCGACGGTAACTTCAAGATTCAGGTGAAGAACGAGAACGCTACTTTGAAAATCTCTTATATCGGTATGGTTGCTCAGAACATCCGTGTAGGCAATCAGCGTAATATCAAGGTGGTTCTCAAGGACGAAAGTCAGAAAATCAATGAGGTCGTAGTCGTTGGTTACGGTCATCAGAAGAAGGAGAGTGTCGTAGGTGCTATCTCTCAGGTTAGTTCAGACGACCTCTTGAATACTCCTACTGCCAACGTTACACAGGCTATTGCCGGTAAGATTCCAGGTGTCGTAACAACCCAGGTATCTGGTGCTCCTGGTGCCGATGACGCTACCATCAACATCCGTGGTCGTGCTACCTTCGCTGGCGACGGTGCTCCATTGGTCATGGTAGATGGTGTAGAGCGTGCTTTCTCTCAGGTTGCTCCTGATGATATCGAAAGTATCTCTGTATTGAAGGATGCTTCTGCTACAGCCGTTTATGGTGTGCGTGGTGCGAATGGTGTCATCCTCGTTACTACCAAGCGTGGTAAGGATATGAAGCCAGAGGTTAGCTTGACCAGCAACTTCATGTGGGGTACTCCAACCCGTAAGCCTCACTATCTGAACTCTTATGATTCTGTAACTCTCCTGGAGGAGGCTCTGAAGAACGATGGTCTTCCATCACAGTATACAGCTTCTGATATCGAGATGTACCGCAAAAGCTGTGCCGGTGAGTTGACTGGTGCTGATGCCCTTCTCTATCCTAATGTAGACTGGTATGATGAGGTGCTCAACAACTGGGCTCCTTCTCAGCGCTATAATGTAAGTGTACGTGGTGGTACGAAACGTATGCGCTACTATGTATCTGGTGAAATGTACAACCAGGGATCTTTGATCAAGAACCTCAGTCAGGATGTCTACGGCAACTCTTCAAGCCCTGGTTACAACCGTTACGCTTTCCGTGCCAACATGGACTTCTTCCTCTCTAAGGATTTGACATTCAGCGTAAACTTCGGTACACGTTTCGAGAATCGTCATGGTTCTAATACTAACGAGAAAGCTGACAACTATGATATCTTTGCACGTATCAACCATACTCCAGGTTGGATCTTCCCTGTATCTTACGAGGTACAGAATGGTGAGACTACCAAGACTCTCTATGGTGGTACAGCCGTATATCAGGACAACGTAGTGGCTTCCCTTGCCAAGGGTGGATACTATCGTGGAACCAATACCATCAATGAAACTAACTTCATCGCAGACTACAAGATGGACTGGTTGACTCCTGGTCTTTCTGCCCGTGGTATGGTTTCATTCGACTACGATTCTTATTATAAGAAGACATTCGGTGCAGCTTTTGCAACTTATGAGTTGAACGACCGCAACAACTTTACCAGTGCAGATGCTTATACCAAGTATAATGTAGATGGCGACCTGGCCTACTCTAAGGCTTCTTCTACTACATACAAACTCTATATGGAGGGTCAGATCAACTACGCCCGCAAGTTTGGTAAGCACGATGTTACCGGTATGGTACTTTACAACCAGAACGACTACCGTTACAACTCAGACCTGGCTAAGCGCTATCAGGGTCTCGTAGGTCGTGTAACTTACGGCTATGATGACAAGTATCTCGCTGAGGTTAACGTTGGTTACAACGGTTCAGAGAACTTCCTCAAGGGCAAGCGCTTCGGTTTCTTCCCAGCCTTCTCACTCGGTTGGCGTGTAACTCAGGAAGAGTTTATGAAGCCAACAGAGAACTGGTTGAACAACTTGAAAATCCGTGCATCTTACGGTGAGGTTGGTAACGACGTTTATACAGTAGGTGGTGTGGCTCAGCGCTTCCTCTATGAGGAGAAGTGGAACCAGATTTCTAACGATTACTACTTCGGTAATACTGGTACAACCGGTATCTTCGAGAGCCAGTATCCTAACTATGGTGTAACCTGGGAGCGTGCCAAGAAGTTCAACGTAGGTTTGGAGTTCGGCTTGTTCAATGGTATGCTGACTGGTAACTTCGACTACTTCGTTGAGAACCGTAACGATATCCTGACAGAATATTTGAGCCGTCCACAGTGGGTAGGTGTAACGATGGCTGCCGGAAACCTCGGTAAAACTCAGAACAAGGGTTACGAGTTGGAACTCCATCACTTCAACCACATCGGCAAGGACTTCACCTATAATGTAGGTGTTACCTTCTCTCATGCAGCCAACAAAATCAAGAATATGGATGAGCCTGCTTACAAGACCGCTTACCGCAAGCGCGAAGGTCACCCAATCAACCAGTACTTCGGTCTGGTATGTGAGGGCTTCGTAACACAGGCCGACTTGGATAATCCTAACTTCCCTGTATCAACCTACGGAAACGTAAAGGTTGGTGACCTGAAGTACAAGGATATGAATAACGATGGCTTCATTGATGACCGTGATGAGACATTCATCGGCTATAGCGATATTCCAGAGAACACATACGCTCTGACACTCGGCGCCAACTATAAGGGCATCGGTTTCGAAGTAATGTTCCAGGGTGTAGATCATGTATCCCGTTACTACGACAGCGATGCGATGTTCGCCTTCCAAAACAACGGTAAGGTAAAGAATATCCACCTGAACCGCTGGAACCCTGCAAAGAGCGAGGCAGAGAACCTGGCTACTGCTACCTATCCATTGCTCCATTACGGTAGCAACGGTGATCACAACCAGCGCCAGAACTCATTCTTCCTGAAGAACGGTTCATTCGTCCGTCTGAAGAACATCGAGTTGAGCTATACATTCCCTAAGGAGTTGATCAAGCATGTCGGTATGAGCAATGTCCGCTTCTACATCAATGCCAACAACCTCTTTACATGGGATCATCTCGACGACTTGGTTGACCCAGAGAGTAACGGTTCAAACCGTTATCCACTCTTGAAGACCGTCAACGTAGGTTTCAATGTCGTATTCTAATTCAAGAACATTCAAAAAGAATCGAAAATGAAGAAATATAGTATATTTGCTTTGGCGCTCGTTATGGGAGCAATGACGCTCACCTCTTGCGAAGACGCCTTCGGCAATTTCCTCGACAAGCAGCCAAGCAATGAGTTGACAAAAGCTGAGGTGTTGGGTAACTTCACTCTGTTGGAAGAGAACCACAATGATACTTACAACTTCCTGCTTCACGGTGCCAACCGCGTGAACAACTCATGGATGGATGCTGCTACCGATCTGGCTGAGTCAAGTATTGGTACATCAGGTACACGTACCACATTCAATATCGGTAACTATTATGGTGGTGGCGGTGCAGCAGAGCTGACTTCTCCTTGGGAGAGTCGCTATCGTGGTATCCGCAAGTGCAATATCACCATCAACACATTGGAGCAGGACACAGAGAACAAGCTTCGCCCTGCAGATATTGACGTAGAACTTTACAATTCACGTAAGGCAAATTATATTGCAGAGGCCCGTTTCCTCCGTGCCTATTTCTACTGGGAACTGTTCCTCCGCTACGGTCCGGTGCCATTGGTTACTACCGAGCTCGACCCTAATGGTGACTTGATGACAGGTTATACTGAGCGCCCAGACCTCAGGACCTTCATGAATTATCTCTTCAAGGAGGTGAAGGAATGCGAGAGCAGTCTGAAGACTTATGCAGAGACCAGCGATGCTACTTATGCAGGTGAGGTGAACCAGCCTACAGCACGTGCCCTCTATGTTCGCATGATGCTCTATATGGCAAGTCCACGCTACTCAGCACAGAGCGGTGTTACCTGGCAGCAGGCTGCAGACGCAGCTGCGGGCTTCATCGCTGACTATGATGAGAATTATAGATTGGAAGACCGTACCAACGGTGGTGTAGCAGCCTACAACAATGCCTGGTTGCTCAACACTTATACTGACAAGAACCCTGAGGTTATCTTCTTCCGAAACGATGTAGCCATCGGTTGGAGCGGTATTTCTACCGATACTCCAGTAGGTGAAGGTGGACAGGGTGGTCTTTGCCCAAGCCAGAACCTCGTAGATATGTATGATATGGAAGATGGTTCAGCTCCTTTCAAGCAGTATGATGCAACAGGTGCTCCGGTTTATGTAAACGGCAAGCCTACAATCAACGAAGAGAGCGGTTATACAGAGCAGAAGATGTGGAAGAACCGTGATCCACGCCTCGCAGCTACCATTCTTTACAATGGTTGTGAGTGGGGTCAGGCTACCAGCACCAAGACCAATGTCATTGATGTGGTTTATGGTCATCGCGATAATCCTATCGGCAACCAGAATGCTACTCCAACAGGTTATTATGTACGCAAGTATATTCCTGAGACCATCCTGAGCAGCAACCACAGCGGTACAGCCAAGCGCCTCTGGAAGATCTTTACCTATAGCGAACTGCTTCTGAACTATGCTGAGGCATTGAACGAGGCTGATTATGCAGGCAACAAGACACAGGTTTGCAACCTGCTCGACCAGATTCGTCATCGTGGCGGTATCATCGGTAATGTAGCCGATCGTGCAGACTTGAATTCTCAGTCAGCCATGCGCAACTTCATCCACAAGGAGCGTACCATCGAACTTGCTTTCGAGGAGCACCGCTGGTGGGATGTTCGTCGCTGGAATGTGGCAGGTGATGCACTCGGCCGTGATATCTACGGTGTAAACGTGGCAGCAGATGGCACCATTACCCGTAAGGTAGCCCAGCACCGCAAGTGGCAAGACAAGTTCTACCTCTATCCAATCCCAGAGGCTGAGGTTTGGAAGATTGGTCAGAACTTCCAGAACGATGGTTGGAAAGAATAACTCTTTTAATGATAGAATCGTATGAATAATATTCAGAATATATATAATAAGGTATCTTCATCAAGCAAAGTCTTGATGCTGAGTGCACTTCTCTGTGCTTCAAGCTCAGTCTTGGCACAGGAGCAGGTGCTCAAAGGCCGAATCGTCAACAGCCAGGGTGAACCAATCCCTGGAGCTGTTGTCAACGTGGCAGAGGAAAGCCGCATTGCCCTGACCGACAAGGATGGTTACTTTACATTGAAGAAGGTAACTCCTAGCGATGAAATCTGCGTTAGTAGCGTAGGTTACAAGAATGCTCAGGAGAAGGTGACCACTTTTGACGGCACATACGTCATCAAGATGGAAGATGATGCAGATGAGTATGAGCATCTCGCTCCTGTTCCTTTCGGCGAGCAGAAAAAGAAAATCTTTACAGATTCCCGTTCGGTTGTTTCAGGCGAGGAATTGCAGAAGCATCCTGTTACTATTCTTCAGAATGCCTTCACCTCAACACTGAATGGTGTGCAGACCTACGAGTGGTCTTCTGAGCCAGGATGGTCGGAGAGCTTCCTCTTTATCCGTGGTATCCGTACCACCAACCAGAGTGCCCGTTCTCCACTGATTATCGTGGACAACGTAGAGCGTGACCTCTCCTTCCTCGATGCTTATCCTATCGAGAGCATCACTGTACTGAAGGATGCTGCCGCTTCTTCTATCTATGGTATGCGTGGTGCCAATGGTGTGATTATGGTTACTACCAAGCGCGGTAATGCCGGTAAGACTAAGATTGATTTCACTCAGGAAGTCGGTTTCCAGACCCTCGCCAACAAGATGGAGGTTCAGAACTCTTACAACATGGCGATGACCCGTAACCAGGTACGCTATCTGAGCGGTATGGATCCGATGTACACCCAGGAGCAGCTCGACAACTACAAGTATGTATGCGATGGTGGAACGTTTGCTGACGATGATATCCGCAAGTACCAGTACTTCAATACATCTTGGGCAGACCAGTTGTATCGTGAAGCTGCACCGCAGTATCGCACCAACCTGCAGATTAGTGGCGGTAACCAGCGTGCCCGCTACTATGTAAGCTTTTCTTATCTGCGCCAGGAGGGTATGTGGAATACCGAGGGTACTGAAATGAATGATGGTTACAGCACTCAGCACGTACTGAACCGCTGGAATCTTCGTTCTAACATCGATATCGATGTATCCAAGTATCTGAATGTATCTCTCGACTTGGGTGGACGTATAGATAACATCTCTCAGCCTACTGAGCCTGTGTTCAACCTCGTTACCTTCGGTGTAATCGAGGCAAACCCTATGGCTCCTACCCATAACCCTGACGGAAGTATCTATTCTTCATCTACAGCCAACAACCCGGTACGTTACCTGGGTGGTTCCGGTTTGGAGAAGAACCGTCGCCGTAACTTGTATTCTACCTTGAATGCCAAGTACGATTTGAGTCCTGTATTGAAGGGCTTAGGCTTGTTCGGTACAGTCAGCTTCGATGCATACGAGACTTTCGAGTCAACACAGACTGCTCAGATGGATTCATGGAACTACGACTACGATAACCTGGCGGTTACCGATGTCAGCCAGTTCAAGTATACCAAATATACAACCAAGGCAGCTTTGAGCAACCCATCAGCTAATCAGCGTGGTTACTACTACAACCTGAATCTGTTTGGTGGTGTAAGTTATAAGAACAGTTTCGGTAAGCACAATGTAGATGCCCGTGCCTTTGCCCGTTACTACCGTAATGAGGAAGCAGGTTCAGATTACTCTACCCAGCAGAGTGCATCTTCAAACCGCTATCTGGCATACAACTTCCAGGGAACATACGACTATGCCAACAAGTATATCGCATCAGTCAACCTCTCTCGTATGGGATGTGATAACTTCTCACCAGACGACCGTTGGGGAACCTTCTGGGGCGCATCAGCAGGATGGGTACTCTCTGAGGAATCCTGGATGAAGAAACTTGGTTTCATCAATCTCTTGAAGCTTCGTGCTTCATACGGTGAGGCTGGTCAGTCAACCACCGGTGCAGGCCGTTACCCATATCAGAGTATCTATGGTACAGCTACCGGTTATGGTTTCGGTTATAACGGAACTTTTGTGAATGGTTATGCAGAGAGCAAGACTGGTAATGCCAACAGTAAGTGGGAAATCTCCAAGATGGTAAACCTCGGTATTGACTGGAACCTCTGGAACAGCAAACTCTATGGTAGCTTCGATGTCTTCAAGGAGTGGCGTTCTAATATCCTGGTATCCCGTTCAACTGTGCCAGAAACCATACTTGGTGTGCCTGTAGCACAGGATTCATATGGTAAGGTTGAAAGCCGCGGTTACGAACTCGTTCTCGGACATCGTGGCAATATCGGCAAGGACTTCAAGTACTTCATCGAGGGGCAGCTTACCTTCAACACCAACAAGATTACCGATATCGATGAAACTGCACCAGATGTAGAGTGGCAGCGCAAGGCAGGTCATAGAATCTATGACAACACTTCGGTAGCCGAACTCTATGAGCAGGCTCAGACAGGTACCAACCGTGTGGGTGGATGGAACATCTATAAGTTCGACCAGTGGGCTTCAGATCCTAACCTGATTGCAACCTCTCAGCAGGATGCCATCGACCATCCGGAAAAGTATCCATACAACAGCTTCTCTAATGGAGCACAGCAGTTGGGTACAGCGGTGTTCAAGGATATCAATGGTGACCGCGTGATCGACTCAAAGGATATGGTACCAGATTCATACACCATCATTCCTGAGATGATTCCAACCTTCAACTTCGGTTTCGAGTATAAGGGCTTCGATGCCCGCATGATTGTGAATGCTTATCTCCGTCGCTCTGTATTCCTTTCACCAGCTATCAGCTACAGTGGTTGGAGTAACATGGGTACCCATGAGGTAACAAAGGCTTGGGGTTACTATACTGATGACCCTTCTGATCCTCGCAACGTGAATGCTACTTATCCACGTCCTGTATATAATGGATTTGATGCAGTTGATTCAGACCGTGCTACAGGTTCTTACCAGAACAACATCTGGGTACGTAATGGTAACTTCTGGTCTATCCGTAATATCGAGGTAGGTTACTCTTTGCCATCTAAGTTGATTTCTAAGTTGTGGATGACTAAGTGCCGCGTTTACTTCAGCGCTTACAATATTGCCACCTTCAGCAGTCTGCCAGATGATGTAGATCCAGAGAAGCCATTGAGCTACTGCTGGTGGTATCCAAAGACAAAGTCATTTACATTTGGTATTAACATTGGTTTCTAATCAATTTTATCAAAAACGAATATGAAAAAGATATTAGTTAATATATCATTGGCGATGCTGGCTGTAGGAGGTATGACCTCCTGCAGCGACATCCTCGATAAGGAAGTCGACTTGACTTATACCGACGAGAACATCTACAGCAACTACGACCGTACCCGTGGTGTCTTGGCAAATGCCTATACCTATTTGCCTGATGCCTTTGCGGGATATACTGATGGTCAGTTCCGTGCAGCTTCTCGTGACTGTATGACCGATAATGCCCTTTCTTACTGGAATGTGCATTACTATCACAGTGTGTTGAACGATTCATACGATGCCAAGAACCACTGGTTTGCCAATAGTTATTGGAGCAACGATCTGAAGGGCATCCGTGTCTGCAACGACTTTATTTCAAAGGTACGTGAGAGTGTCATCGGAAATGCAGAGAAGAGCGGTGACGACAACAAACTCTGCGACCGTTACAAGGCAGAGGCGCGTTTCATTCGTGCCATCCTTCATTTCGATATGATTGGCTATTTCGGTGCAGTGCCTATTGAGGATCATGTGTTGGATAATGCTGAGGCTGCTTCTATCACCCGTACTCCTGCTCCTGAAGCATTGAAGTGGGTAGCTGATGAATGCGATGCCATCATCAAGAGTGGTGCACTCCCATTCCGTTACAGCAATGAAAATGAGAACTGGGGACGTATCAATGGTGCTGCTGTCTATGCATTGAAGTCAAGAGCATTGCTCTATCGTGCTTCTGCACTGAACAATCCTACAAATGATGTTACCTGGTGGCAGGAAGCTGCTGATGCAGCCCTCGCTTTCATCAATGCCAACAAGAGTTCTGCCAACCCTTATCGTCTGTACACTACAAGCGATAACAACCCAAACAAGAACTACTACGAGTGCTTCACCAGTACCCCTCACCTGAATCCTGAGTATATCCTCTGCCGCAGTGAGTGGAATACACGTGAGATTGAAATGTTCAATACTCCTTGTGGTTTCTCCGGTAATGTGAACTCTACCGGTCGTGTAAACCCTACACAGAATCTGGTTGATTCTTACGAGACCATCAATGGTCTTCCTATCGACCAGGATCCTTCTTACAACGACCAGGATCCATACAAGAACCGTGACCCACGTCTGGAGCAGACCATCTTCCACCAGGGAAGCATCTGGGGTGACAAGAGTCAGGACGAGGAGCGTGCCGTGGATGTATCTGTAGGTGGCAAAGACTACCAGGATCTTCATGGTGGTACCACTACCGGTTACTACTCTAAGAAGTTCGTTCACAATATGAGCTTCAAGAACCCTACCACATTCGTTACCGCTTGCCCTATCTTCCGCTATGCGGAGATTCTGCTTAATGCAGCAGAGGCATTGAACGAGGCAAAGGGTCCTGATGCTGCCTACGACTATGTGAACCAGGTTCGTGCCCGTGTGGGTATGCCTGCTTACAAGGGTATGACCAAGGAGCAGCTTCGTGAGCGTATCCGCAACGAGCGCCGCATCGAGTTGGCTTTCGAGGATCACCGTTTCTTCGATGAGCGCCGCTGGAAATTGTTTGATGGCAAGAGTGCTGCTACAGAGAAGAGTGAGCCACGCTACAAGCAGGTTTACAACATCTATAGCGTTGTTGTAACTCCTAATGAGAGCCAGGTATATACTTATTGCAACGATAATACCCATCCTACTCGTGCGTTCTCTATTCCTAAGAATTATTACTTCCCAGTGCCTGATGACACTTACAAGAAGAATCCTAACTTAGGACAGAATGCAGGTTGGGAACTCTCTGATGCTCCTAAGAAGGACGACACCACTGAGGGTGGAGAGACTACTGAGGGTGAAACAACCGGCAAGTAATCTTTGTCAATATACATTATTATATTTTAGGTGAGGTCTATGGCGAAAACACCATAGACCTTCCTTGGTTTTAAAAAATCATATCTTAAACTTGAAATCGTATGAAGAAGTTATTATTTTCTATCATGAGTCTGATGGCGATGAACGGAGCTATGGCTCAGACGGCTGTCGGCGATAATGATCTGGCTAATGCATACGCTACCCAAACGATAGGGCGCATCGCGGTGCATGACCCTTCTATCGTGATGGATGTAACGGGCTCTACCGCCAATCCTACATATTATATCTACGGTTCGCATCTGGGCAGAGCCAAGACTAATGCTTCGTTCAACTATCAGAAATGGAACACCTTCAAAACGGGTGAGGAGAATGCCGGAACCAGCAACAGTCTTTTTGCAGACGTGAATGGTAAATTAGTGAACTTCAAGGACGCTTATTCCACCCAATTGGTGAAGAAGGTGAAGAACTATAAGGGCGAGGAAGTCGATTTTCCTAACTTCGATGCCCATGCCTGGCAGGCGAAAGGCAATAATGTGAAAGGCATGCAGTGGGCACCAGACGTCATCTACAACAAGACCATGAAGAAATGGTGTATGTATATGAGTCTGAATGGCGACAACTGGTGCTCTACCATCGTGTGCTTTATATCATCCGACGGCCTCGAGGGACCTTGGATTTATCAGGGACCAGTGGTATGCTCAGGCTTTTCGGGAAGATATGCCCACAATGTTTTCGCAGCCTCAGGTGACTGGAAGAATACCGACTTGGCGATTGCTACAGGTTGCACATCCCTGCCTCAGCGATACAACACGGACAAATGGAGTCTTTATGGTCCCAACTGTATCGACCCATGCGTGTTCTATGATGACGATGACAATCTCTGGATGAGCTATGGCTCATGGTTTGCAGGCATCTTCATGATTAAACTTGACAAGGAGAATGGTCTTCGTGACTATACTAATACCTACCCATACCAGGTGAAGGGAGTAACAGCTACAGCGGGAGCGGCAGATGCAAATGCTACCAGCGACCCCTATTTCGGCAAGAAGATAGCTGGTGGCTGGGGTGTTTCCGGCGAGGCAAGCTATATCCAGAAGGTAGGTAAGTACTATTATCTCTTTATGAGTTATGGTGGTTTGACGGCTGCCGGTGGCTATCAGATTCGTGTTTTCCGTTCAGAGAAACCTGACGGACCTTATAAGGACTGTCTGACCTCTACGGGCATAGGAGCCGTATATGACAAGCCAAAAGTCAACTTTGGAGTTGACGCCGGGCGCGACGAGGGTGTGAAACTCTTCGGTAACTACCAGTGGGAAACCATGCCTAATGCTGAATTGGCTCAGGGACATAACTCAGCCATTGTAGACCATAAGGGACGAGCACTCATAGTTTACCATACCCGCTTCATGAACAGAGGTGAGGAGCATGAGGTTCGTGTACATCAGCTCTTCGTTAACCAGGACGGTTGGCTGGTTGCTGCTCCTTACGAGTTTAGCGGCGAGACTTATACCGATAATGATATTGCTACCCAGCAGCTCTATGATGCAACAGAGGTAGAGGGTGATTATCAGATAATAGCTCATCCTTACCGTCAGAATACGGCAGCAATGGATTATGAGAAGCCTGTTACCATCCATCTCAATGCAGATGGTTCTATCTCGGGCGGGTATACCGGTAGATGGGAACTGGTGGGCGGTACAAGCTATATCAATCTTACCTTGAAGGGTGTTGCTACAGCCAATGCAGAGGTGAAGTTCAAGGGTGTGCTTACCGAGCAGACCATCGATTATACCAATATCAAGGCACTCTGCTTTACAGCCCTCAGTTCTTCTGACGGTTTGGCTACATCATCAGATGGTGCCAGCTTGCAGACTCGCGGTTTGAGTATCTGGGGAAGCAAGGCTGATGCCAAGGCGGCTATCAAATATACATTGGATAAGACCAGCGTTCCTTTCGCAGATGGTGCAACTTTGAATTCTATGCCAAAGCTCCCTACAGAGGGGCATCTCGGTGCTACCATTTCATGGAAGTCAAGCAATCCTTCTATTCTGACCGATGAGGGCGTAGTAAAAGGCAAGGGTAAGGTAACCATGACCATGACTGTCAGCAAGGACGGTTATGAATATACTAAGGATTATACCCTGAACATCGATGCTGAGGCTGAGGAAACGACTCCGGTTTACTATCCTGTTTCTGCACAGAAGAATACAACGAATGCCTATGCTACCAACTTGAGCAAGGATTACACCGTAAAGGCTGGCAATAAGGCTCAGTTCAAGTTCTATAACTATACTGTGGGTACAGATATTTACAAGAGTTGGGTATTGGGTGTTTCCAACGTAGCTCATGGCGCTACTGGTTATAAGGAGTATGTGATGTTGCGTAATGATAACTGGGAGAATATTGCCTGGAACAACACCGGATGTACCAACGATTTCAACTGGGATACATTTGTGCAGGATATGAATGGTTCTCTGGTAGATATGACTGTAGAATATGCTGCTACTGGTGCATTCAAGATGACTGCTGTGATTACCACAACGGATAATAAGGTGTATCATTATTCATATACAAAGACTATTACAGATAAGCCGTCTGAGATTAACGTGTTCTTTACCGGTGAGAACTCTTACATCGACGGCTCAAGCCTTTCTACAGGCATCTCGAACCCTATCATCATCCAGAAGAAGAATGATGGTAAGTGGTTCAACCTCTCCGGTCAGCAGGTAGACAAGAGCTACAAGGGTGTAGTGATTGTGAACGGAAAGAAATTTGTGAACAAGTAATTCTCTTATATATATAATAAGGTGTAATTATATGAAGATTTCTAAAATACTATTGGGAGCAGCAATGTTCATTGCTGCTCCTGTTGTAAAAGGAGGTTGCCAGATGATGGCACAGAATGCTCCGCAGGAACCGATTGTGGTAGATACTCCTTTTGTCCACGACCCCGTGATGGCGTATGAGAATGGCAAGTACTATCTCTACTG
>ULQU01047246.1_pt1 | contig 15041 bp, 14 predicted proteins | sample 1954841 | NCBI WGS metagenome assembly ULQU01 (sample SAMEA4835664, study PRJEB28245) | human gut metagenome | biome: gut microbiome; material: fecal sample | place: Denmark | collected 2008
AGTGGGAGAGTAGGTAGTCGCCGTTTTAACAGAGGCCCTGAGGCGAAAACGCTTCAGGGCTTTTTTTGTATCCATAACCCAGATTTTATTGTATATTTGTTTTAGGTTTTAAAATATATATTTTATGGATACAATCTTACCTTATGCACTGTTGTGCTTCACCTCTTTTTTTACGTTGACAAACCCCTTGGGTACAATGCCGGTCTTTTTGACAATGACGAATGGTCTGGAAGAAAAGGAGCGACAACATATTGTGAAAAGAGCTACAATCATTTCTTTTATTATACTGATTGCATTTACATTTTGCGGACAGTTCTTGTTTAAGTTTTTCGGAATATCTACCAATGGATTTCGTATTGCAGCAGGTATTATCATCCTGAAGATTGGCTATGATATGTTGCAGGCACGCTATACCAATACAAAGTTGAAAGACGAGGAGATCAAAGCTTATGCAAACGATATTTCAATCACGCCGCTCTCCATTCCGATGCTGTGTGGACCGGGGAGCTATTGCCAATGGCATTATCATGATGGATGATGCGCGTACATGGGGGTTGAAAGTTACTCTTGTTTCCGTGATAGCTTTGGTGTATATACTTACTTATATCATTCTACGTTTATCTACGAAACTGGTTCGCATTATTGGGGAAACAGGTAATAATGTGATGATGCGTCTGATGGGATTGATTCTGATGGTAATTGCAGTGGAATGCTTTGTGGGAGGAATGCGTCCGATTTTGATTGATATCATTCAAGGAAGCCGTTTGTAGATAATGATTTATTATAATTTGCATTTTGAGTATATCAAATCATAATTAATGTGTATTTCTTGCTAATATTCTGTTATTTGTTTTGTTTGACCGAATTAAATTATTATATTTAATTCGAGAAAGGATTTTCAGTACCTTCTTTTTATTAACTTTTAAAATTTGATTTTATGAAAGTGCTATTAGTCGGTCTGGAACGTGTCGGAAAGCTGTTCTCAATGGAGTCTCTTTTTAAGAAGAAACTCACCGAAGCTGACATGACCGATGTGGAGGTGGTAACAGCTGAGATGACAGAATTTGGTTCTCCGGGAGGGAGAAAGTTGGAACGGAGCATGAACGAAGCTTTACGTGATGAAGCCGACTTCGTAGTAGTAATGGAGCCGTGGCAGAAAGATTTGCTGACTCGCTTTATGGATTATCGTAATTGGCACAAAATTCATTTGTTTGCAGATATCTGCAAACGCAAGTCTAAAGCCGATATGCCCTCATGTGATGTGGATTTTGGTTATAGGAATGGCAATGAGGAGATGAATGACGGATGTCGGAACTTATTGGAAGGTTTGAAAATGCTTTTGAGAAAACGTGAGTCGGATTCTTCCGGCCTAGCAATGGTTTAAAAATACCGTTAGTTGTTATGATTCAATTTGTGTAGAGAAGCCCTGAATGATTGTAGTTCGGGGCTTCTCTGCGTTTAAAAGAATTCCAGTACGAAGGTAGTATTCCATCCGTTAGTTTCTGCTTTCAGCAGACTTATACTGCCGTTGGAAAGCTTCATAATCTGTCGGGAAAGGGAGAGACCGATTCCGCTTCCTTCTTTTTTAGTGGTAAAGAACGGTACAAAGATTTCTTCTGCTTCCTTTTCAGGGATGGCAGGACCATCGTTGCTGACATAGACTAAGATATGTTCTTCCTTGGTGGAATAGGCTCGAATGTGGATTTTTCCTTTTTTTTCTCCAATAGCTTGTGTGGCATTCTTGAGAAGATTGATAAGTACCTGGCGAATAAGGTTAGGGTCGGCATACAGCATCAGGTCGTCCGGCTCAATCTGGAGTGTCAGCTGAATGTGCGAGGGGATTAAGTGGATACTTTTCACCTGAAGAAGGAGTTCTTTCAGATAGAACGGCTCCGGTGAAGGTTTCTGAAGCGCAGAAAACTTCCGGTAACTGTCTACAAAGGAAATAAGTCCGGTAGAGGTTTCATGAATGGCACGGATACCTTCGTAAATCGGACTATCAATTACATCTTTTCGTAGCAGGAAGGTTTCACTCAAAGAGGAAATTGGAGCGATGGAGTTCATGATTTCGTGTGTCAGTACCCTGGTCAGTTTTATCCACGATTCAAGTTCTTTCGTGTCCATTTCGTTACGAATATCGTTCAGGGTAAGAATCTTTACCGTATTTCCTCCTAATTCCATGATGGATGCACGTACTAACAGTTGGATTTCCCCTTTGGAGGTAGCGTATTGCAGGTTGCACCGTTCACCGGCAGGAAGCGAACTGAGTAATTCAGGTATGTCATTCCCATAACGCTCCAGTTGTTGTAGGGTACCGAGGGCCGGTAGTCCTAACAGCCTTGTGGCAGCCGGATTGGTTTGTATGATTTTGTTTTGTTCGTCCAATACGATGATGCCGGAACTGATGCCCGAGAGAACCTGTTCATAAAACCGTTCCCGTTGTTCCATCAATTGTTTCTGCTCGCCCATCATGGCACCGAACTCGTTGAGCGCGTTTTGCAGAATACGTTCTCCTCCGATGAAGCCATGCGTAGGAAGGCGGAAAGAATAATCTCTGTTGCGGATAGCTTCCAGCATCAACCAGCTTTTTTCGCGCAACTGTTTCTGGCTGGTATAAAACAGATAGAGGGCTAAAGCAATCAGGAAACCTCCTATCCAGAGCCATTCGTTCTCATCCCGGCTGATACCGAGCGTCAGCAATACGGTACCTCCTGTGAGGAACACGAGCCGTGCCAGCGGAGAAAATAACCATTTAGATGCCATGACGTTTCATCTTGTTGTAAAGTGTTTGTCGCGTAATGCCCAATTGTGCCGCTGCCTGTGACAAATTACCATCGCATTGTTCGATGGCTTTCTTGACGAGATTTTTCTCCATCTCGTCCAAGGTTTGCAGCGGAGTGTCTTCTTTACTTTCTTCGTGTGTGGCTGGAGCATCCTGTCCCGAAACTTCTGTCAGTTGCAGATTTTCGGCTTTCAACAGATTTCCATCTGAGAGGATGACCGCCTTTTCAATGGTATGCTGTAGCTCACGGATATTTCCATACCAGGGATAATTCAGCAGACGCTGTTCTGCATCGGCACTGAATCCGGTCAGTGTGCGCAGGTATTGCTGATTATATTGTTCTAAAAAACGCTGTGCCAGAGGAAGGATGTCTTCTTTCCGTTCCCGAAGAGCCGGAATGTGCAAATGAATGGTGTTGATGCGATACAGCAGGTCTTCACGGAACTCTCCATTGTGTACCATTTCATCTAAGTTGCGGTTCGTGGCACAAATCAGCCGGATATTGGTCGGTTGGGGAGTATTGCTTCCCACCTTGATAAAATAACGCTTCTGAATCACCGTCAACAGTTTGGCTTGCAGATGATAGGGTAGGTTGGCAATCTCATCGAGAAATAAGGTTCCGCCATCGGCTGCTTCAAAACGTCCTACCCGGTCGGTGTGTGCATCGGTAAACGAACCTTTTACATGACCGAATAATTCGCTTTCAAACAGTGATTCGGTAATAGCTCCCATATCGACGGCCACCATCGGACTGTTGCGACGGGAAGACAGCCGGTGAATCTCTCGTGCTAGCATATCTTTTCCTGTACCGTTTTCTCCGGTAATCAGGATATTGGCATCGGTCGTGCTGACCTTCTCAACCAATAGCCGTAGCGGACGGATGACGGAGGAATTTCCCCAGTACATACTCGATTTTTCCGTCGGCTGTGAGGCCTGCTTCACTTTCTTTTCGTTTCCACGGGCTTTGGCATAGGCTTCTTGCAGAGTCTGTACTAGTTTAGCATTGTCCCAAGGCTTTACAATAAAGTCGGTTGCCCCATCCTTCAGTCCTGTTACCGCTAAATTGATGTCGGCATAGGCAGTGAACAATACCACTTGAATCTGCGGACGCAACCGTTTGATTTCGCGCAGCCAGTAAAGTCCCTCATTCCCGCTGTTGATTCCGGAAGAAAAGTTCATGTCCAGCAACACCACATCAACCGCTTCCCTCTGTAGCAGGGAAGGAATGGTTACGGGAGAATTCAGGGTGATTACTTGCTGGAAATATTCTTCCAGAAGATATTGCAGAGAAGTAAGTATGTTGCGGTTGTCATCTACAACGAGTAAAGTTCCTTGTTTTGCCATCTGTGATTGAGATTTTGCGACAAAAATAGGAATTTTCAAGGCATAGCCCTCAAAAATGTCTAAAAAATATGTATAGTGACAAAAAATTAGACACTCATTGTCAAAAAATTAGACACTTGAAATTCTATGTAATATTATATCTCGTTGAAAATGAATGAGATAAAACTTTGGCACGGTATTTGAGTAGTCTTTTGCGGATAAAAGAAAACGATATGAATAAAAAGAATCTATTACGCATGACGATTTGCTTCTTTTCCGGTTGGATGGGGCTGGAAGCTGCGGCACAAGAGGTATGGGACGTAGACCGCTGTATGAACTACGCCGTACAGCACAACCGTACCGTCCGGCAGCGGGAACTGGAAGCAGACAATGCAAGGTTGGATCGCATGAAGGCTATCGGTAGTTTCTTGCCTGGAGTAACTGCTGCTACCAGCGTACAATATAATTTCGGTCGTTCGGTCGATCCGGAAACCAATACCTACAATACCTTGTCTACTTTCAACAACGGTTATTCCATGGAAGCTTCCATGCCGATTTTCCGTGGTGGGGGACTGGTGAATGAGGTACGTCGGGCAAAGGCTGCCTGGCTGATGGGAAAAGCTGCCTGGCAGGAAGCTAAAGATAATACAGCGTTAGAGACTTTCCAGGCTTATATTGATGCCCTATATTGCTACGGCACTTTGCGACTGGCCCGCAAGAAATTGCAGGAAAGCGATTCGTTGCTGTACAAGACACGCCGTCAGGAGGAATTAGGGTTGAAAGGCTTGTCGGATGTAGCCCAAATGGAGGCCCAGCAGGCTACGGACAGTTACAACCTCACCCATCAGAAGAACTTGTATGAAACAGCCTTGCTGACATTGAAACAGAAAATGAATTTCCCGGCAGAAGATACTTTACAGTTGGATACTGCCGTACTCGATACACAAACACTTCAATATATTCTGTTGACTCAGGAGCGTGCGGACGATGTGTTCCGTATCGCACTGAATGTTAATCCTACCCTCCAGCAGGCTGCGCTGAATGCGAAAGTAGCCGATATGCGGCGTAAAATTTCATGGGCCAATGTGGTACCGTCCATCACGTTGTTCGGTGGAATCTCCAGTTCCTATTATAAGGAACTTCATTCTACGGCTTATCCTGATTTCCGTACCCAGTTCAACAATAACTTCGGTTCCTACGTGGGCATCAGCATGAGTATTCCTATTTTCAACCGGCTTTCGGGAGTGACCAGCATGCGGCAGGCAAAAAACAATTACCGCATTGCTTGTGAACAATATGAATCGCAGAAAGAGGAATTGCAGAAATTGGTGCTTCAGGCTGTACAGGACCGGGAAGGCTACCTGAAGGAGAGCATACAGATGGAAAAGAAAGTCAGTTCCGACTCGCTGGCCTATCATGTCACCCGGCGCAAGTACGAAGAAGGCTTGATGACCTCACTCGATGTACAGAACAATGCAGCTACCTTGCTCGAAAGCGAGACCTTGCTGCTGCAAAGCAAGCTGACCTACCTGATGAAATGCCGTCTGGTAGATTATTACAAGGGAGAAGAAATTATTCGCGGGTTTGATGCCGCAGACAAATAAATAGAAATTGAAAAAAACGATATTATGGATATACAGTTAGAAAAGAAAAAAGGAATCCAGAAGAAACATCTTCCTTATATTGGGGGAGGAGCCGTTATTCTTCTGCTGTTGGGCTGGATTATTTTCGGCAATCATGCTTCAACATTGAAAGTTGACGGTAAATCGCTGAACATTGCCGACGTGACTTATGGAAAATTCAATGACTATATCCGTGTGAACGGGCAGGTACAGCCTATTTCCGTGGTACAACTCAGTCCCGAAGAGGGAGGTATCGTGCAGGAAAAGGTGGTGGAAGAAGGAGCTCACGTGAAGAAAGGCGACGTGATTCTTCGTCTCAGTAACTCCAACCTGGATTTGCAGATTCTGAATGCGGAGTCTGAACTGGCCGAAAAGCAGAACTTGCTCCGTAATACGCAGGTCACCATGCAGCAGGACAAATTGAACAACGAAACCGAGAAAGTACAGCTTGACATTGATACGCGCCGCAAGCAGCGTACGTTCCAGCAATATCAGCGTCTGTACAAGGAACGTCTCATCAGCCGCGAAGAATATCTTCAGGCCAAGGAAGATTACGAAGTGGCCCAGAAAAAGCATAAACTGATTACGGAACGTCTGGTACAGGACTCCATCTACCGTAACATTCAGATGGATCAGATGGAAGATAACTTGCAGAACATGCGCAAGAACGTCTTGCTGATTCGCGAACGGAAGGATAAACTGGAAGTGCGGGCTACGATTGACGGAGAATTAGGATTGCTGGATGCGGAGTTAGGACAGAATATCACCGCCGGACAGATGGTGGGTCAGATTAATGACTTGTCGGACTTCAAAATCGAGGCCATGATTGACGAGCACTACATTGATCGTGTGACCAACGGACTGCCCGCTACTTTTGAACGTCAGGGTTCTTCGTTTAACTTGAAGGTGCGCAAGGTGTATCCGGAAGTACGTGAGGGACGTTTCCGTACGGATTTCATCTTCCAGGGCAACCGTCCGGAAAATATCCGCAGCGGACAGACCTACTACATCGACTTGCAGTTGGGTGAGCCTACCGAAAGCGTATTGATTCCGAAGGGTACCTTCTTCCAGGTGACCGGAGGCAACTGGATTTTCGTGGTCGATAAGGAAGGAAAGAAAGCCTATCGCCGTAAAATCCGTATCGGACGTCAGAATCCGCAGTATTACGAGGTGCTGGAAGGATTGGAAAAAGGCGAACGTGTCATCGTTTCCGGTTATGAGAGTTATAAAGACAATGAAGTATTGGTGTTAAATTAAAAAGATAAATTATTATGAAAAAGATAGCAAGTATATTCGTGGGGTTAGTAATGGTATTTTTGTGTGCAACCTGTATCTGTGCCAAAGGCAGTTCGGAAGACAAAGTCAGTGAAACACGTAGTGTGAGTGCTTTCCATTCCATTGAAGTGGAGAGTGTAGCCAGTGTGTATTTTACTCAGTCGAACACTTATTCACTTCGTGTGGAAGGGGAAAAGAAATGGGTAAATCAGACAAAGTGTACGGTGAAAGACGGAGTCTTGTTGATTACGTGGGCGGAAAAAGGAAAGAAGACCACCAAGAACGTGAACGGACTCTCCATCTATGTCAGTGCTCCCGATTTGCAGGAAGTTACTTTTGAAGGAGTCGGCTCATTCAACTGCAAGTCTCGTCTGAACCTGAAGGATGTGAAGTTTGATATACAGGGAGTAGGCAGCCTGAAGGTAGCCGATTTGCATGCCCGAAACGTAAAAATCGATTTGGAGGGAGTAGGCAGTGGCGAGCTGACGGTAGATTGTGACCAGCTGGATGCCAGTGTGGAAGGTGTCGGCAGTCTCACCCTGAGCGGAAAAGCCCGGTCGGCCCATATTTCCAAAGACGGCATCGGCAGTGTTTCTACCCGTCGGTTGAAAGTCGGTGAATAAAATTTTACCATCACATAATAAACACGTAACAACTTATGAACACACTTTTCAGAAATTTTTCGCATACCTTCCGGCGTTTCTTTACGGCCAGCGTATTGAACCTGTTAGGATTGAGTATCGCGTTTGCCGCCTGCTTCGTCATCCTGACGCAGGTGGACTACGACTATAACTACAACAAAGCTTATCCGGCTCACGACCGTATTTATCGGGTGGAAGTGAATGCCGGTGGAGATTACGGCTGGCAAATCTGGCTGGCCCGTCCCTTTTGTGAGTTGGTGGGAGCTGCTTCTCCCCATATTCAGGCCATTTCAGTGACTTCCTTGTCAAACTACTCCTCTGATTTTGAGGTAGACGAACACATTTACTCAGAGCCTGAGTTTACCGGATTTGGGGATTACCTGGAGGTCTTTCAGCCTACTATGGTATGCGGCACAACCGCTTCTCTCAATGAACCCGGTCAGGTCCTGATTTCCGCATCCATGGCCCGTCGTTTTTTCGGTACCACGGATGCCATTGGAAAGACGATTTATATAGACCGTAAATCCCGTAACCAGCCCTTGGTGATAGGAGGAGTCTATCAGGATATGCCGGAGAACTCCCAGTTGGGTAACTGTGTGTTCTCTTCTTTCCGTTCGGATTTGAACAAAGATTCTTGGACGAACTGGAATTATACCCTGTATATCCGGCTCGATAATTCGGCTTCATTGGCCGATGTGGAGCGGTCGGTCATCGAAAGCTGCAAGCAGAATATACCAAGAGACCGGATTAGCGGAGAAGAAGACTGGGAGAATTTCATTCATTTTACGCCGTTGGACGAAGTACATTATTCCACGGTAGGCAACAAGGCGGCTACCAGCAAGGCCGCTGTGTACTTACTGCTGTGTGTATCGGTACTGATCCTGCTGACGGCGGCAGTCAACTACATGAACTTTTCGCTGGCAGAAACTCCCATGCGGTTGCGTTCCATCAATACCCAGAAGGTGTTGGGCGCTTCCACTTTCTCTTTGCGGATGTATCTGTTGTTGGAATCCATATTGGTTTGTGTGTGTGGCTTTCTGTTGTCCTTGCTCTGGCTCTATCTGTTGAAAGGCACCTCTTTGAGTACCTTGGTGGCATCCGACCTTTCTCTGACGTCTCATCCAGGGCTGGTGATGGCTTTAGGTGGAATAGCCGTGTGCATGGGCTTGCTGGCCGGAGCCTATCCTTCTTACTACGTCACTTCTTTCCCGCCGGCATTGGTGTTGAAAGGTTCGTTCGGCTTGTCCCCGAAAGGCAAGATGTTGCGTACGTTTTTGGTTTGCTTCCAGTTCTTCGTTTCATTCATGCTGATTATCTCCGTGGGTATCATGTACCTGCAAAGTCATTACATACAGAATAGTGATTATGGTTACGACAAGAGTGTGGTACTGGTGGGAAATCTTCCTTATGAGTTGCTGGACCGAAGGGAAACTTTTGTCAGCGAATTGTCCGGGCTGTCTGGTGTAGAAGGGGTTTCGATTTCTCAGTTCATATTGAATTCGTCCGACAGTTACATGAATTGGGGAAGAGGACAAGGAGAAAACAACATTTATTTTGCCTGTTTCCCAGTGGACTATCGTTATTTATCTGTGCTTGGAATTAAGATTACCGAAGGGCGTGACTTCAAGGCTGGCGACGGGGATGTGTATATCTTCAACGAGGCAGCTCGGAAAAAATATCCTTGGATGAAGGTGGACGAACCCGCTACTCCCGGTGATTATCCGGTAGTGGGATTCTGTGAGAACATCCGTTTTAGCAGTTTCCGCAACAACGATGCCGTAGAACCGATGGCTTTCTTTATTTACGGGAAGAATCATGCGGACTGGGATGCCAATAACATCCTGAATATCCGGGTGGCTCCGGGAGTAGACAAAGTGGACATGCTTCACCGCTTGGCTGAGGCAACAGAAAAGATGGCACCGGGCCGTGATTTCAGATTCCGTTTCATGGATGAGGTGATTGACCAGAACTATCGTCGGGAATTGCGTTTCACCCGTCAGATTCTGTTGTTCTCCCTGATAGCAATTGTCCTCAGCATGATTGGTGTGTTCGGACTGACTTTGTTTGAAAGCGAATACCGCCGGAAGGAGATTGGTATCCGGAAAATCATGGGAAGTTCCACTGGTGAGATTCTCTATATGTTTACCAAGCGTTATTTCGTTATGCTGGTGGTCTGCTTCGTACTGGCAGTTCCCTTTGGTTGGTGGATAGGGCACGACTGGCTGGAAAGCTTCTCCGACAAGACGCCTATCCGTGCCTGGGTATTTGTGGCCTCCTTCCTGCTGGTCAGTCTCATTACGGTACTGACAGTGACATTCCAGTGCTGGAAGAATGCCAACGAAAACCCTGTACGGAGTATCAAGACCGAATGATTTTTCAGTGTGTGTAAAAACAGATAAAACAATCGGGACCTCCGCTCATTTGCCGAGGTCCCGATTTATATTTTAGAGACGGGCAGCTACTTTCTGCCAGTCCACCAGTGTCCAGAATGTTTCGATGAAAGCCGCCCGCCGGTTGCGGTAGTCAATGTAGTACGCATGCTCCCACACGTCGATAACCAGTAACGGTTTCAGTCCCTTCTTGAGCGGATTTCCGGCATTCGATTCGCTGGCGATGGACAAATGTCCGTCCTTGTCACTCACCAGCCAGGTCCATCCCGAACCAAACAGCGTGGTGGCTGCCTGCGTAAACTTCTCCTTGAAGGTTTCCACCGAACCAAAATCGCGGACCAACGCATCTGCTAAGGGCTGAGGCATCTCCGGCTGCTGAGGAGTCAGTGTATCAAAGAAGAACGTATGGTTCCAGGTCTGGGCTGCATTGTTGAACATCGGTCCTTCCGCTTCCAGCAAGATTTGCTCCAGCGTTTTTTCTTCGTAAGGCGTGCCGGCAATCAGTTTGTTCAGGTTGTCTATGTACGTTTGCAAATGTTTTCCGTAATGATATTCCAGTGTTTCTTTGCTCATTTTCGGAGCCAGTGCTTCCAGTTGATAAGGAAGCTCAGGAAGTAAATGTTTCATATTTTCTTGATTTAAAGTTGATAATTTTTAGTTCTGCTCTTATATAAACAAACAAATCGTTCGTAAAGTTGTAATTACGGTACTAATTTAATATAAAAATCAGTGTTTCCCTAGAAAAAGTCTGTCTAAATTCCCTCTATACTGTGAGAAATTGTAATTTCGCTGACAGATTAGGTAGATTTCTATAATATTTTAAGGTTAAAAGTAACATGTGTGGAATTGTAGGATATATCGGAAAGCGAAAGGCTTGGCCGATATTAGTAGAAGGCCTGAAGCGCCTGGAGTATCGTGGATACGACAGTGCCGGAGCGGCCTTGATGAGTGACACTCATCAGTTGAATGTGTATAAGTCTGTGGGAAAAGTAGCCGATTTGGAGCGGACAGCTGAAGGGCAGGATGTGTCCGGCTGTGTGGGAATCGCCCATACGCGTTGGGCCACCCATGGAGAGCCCAGTACGGTAAATGCCCATCCGCATTGCAGCCAGAACGGTGATTTGGCACTGGTACACAACGGGATTATCGAAAATTATGCTGTGCTGAAAGAAAAGCTGCAGGCCAAGGGCTGCACCTTCAAGAGCAGTACCGATACGGAAGTGCTGGTGCAGTTGATTGGCTACATCCAGCAGCAAGGAAATCTGGACTTGCTGACCGCCGTTCAGTTAGCTTTGCGGGAAGTCATCGGTGCTTATGCCATTGCAGTGGTCGACCGTAAGCATCCCGACGAGATTATTGCTGCCCGCAAGAGTAGTCCGTTAGTCGTCGGAGTAGGTGAGGGAGAGTTCTTTTTAGCTTCCGATGCCACTCCCATGGTGACTTACACTAATCAGGTGGTGTATCTCTCTGACGGAGAAATAGCCGTACTGCGGGCAGATGCTCCCTTGAAGATTGTCGACCTGAACAATGTAGAGTGTCCGCATGAGGCTCAGACCGTAGCTTTGAACATCGGTCAGCTGGAAAAAGGAGGTTTCCCCCACTTCATGCTGAAAGAAATCTTCGACCAGCCCGACTGCATCAGCGACTGTATGCGTGGCCGCGTGAATCCGGACACTTGTACGGTTACTCTTTCCGCCGTGTCCAATTACAAGGAACAACTGTTGCGTGCCGGACGCTTTATTATCGTAGCCTGCGGTACTTCTTGGCATGCCGGACTTATCGGCAAACAACTGATTGAAAGCTTCTGCCGCATTCCGGTGGAAGTGGAATACGCTTCCGAGTTTCGTTACCGCAATCCGGTGATTCATCCTGATGACGTAGTCATCGCTATCTCCCAGAGCGGAGAAACTGCCGACACATTAGCTGCCATTGAACTGGCCAAGTCGCAGGGAGCCTTTATCTATGGCATCTGTAACGTTATCGGTTCTTCCATTGCCCGCGCTACGGATACCGGTTCCTATATCCATGTGGGTCCCGAAATCGGAGTGGCTTCTACGAAAGCTTTTACCGGACAGGTTACCGTGCTCACCCTGCTGGCTTTGGCGTTGGGACGAGAAAAAGGTACACTTTCGGAAGAAGAGTATCATCGGGTGGTGAAAGAGCTGGTCGCCGTCCCCGAAAAGATGCGGACCGTTCTGAAGCAGCATTCGTTCATCGCCGATTTCTCAAAGATGTTTACATACGCCCGCAACTTCATTTATTTAGGTCGCGGATACGCCTTCCCGGTTGCCTTGGAAGGAGCTTTGAAACTGAAGGAAATTTCGTACATCCATGCCGAAGGTTATCCGGCTGCCGAGATGAAGCACGGTCCCATCGCCCTGATTGATGCCGAAATGCCGGTGGTCATCGTAGCCACACAGTCGCCTTTGTACGAAAAAGTGCTGAGCAACATTCAGGAAATCAAGGCCCGCAAGGGAAGGGTAGTAGCCGTAGTAACCGAAGGAGATACGGTTATCCGTAACTTGGCTGATTACAGCATCGAACTTCCGGCTACGCTGGAATGTCTGGATCCGTTAGTGGCTTCCATTCCGTTGCAGTTGCTGGCTTACCACATTGCGGTATGCCGTGGAATGGATGTCGACCAGCCACGCAATCTGGCTAAGTCTGTAACGGTGGAATGACGGTACTGATTTTTCCCGATACTCTTGTATAAAAAGTAAAATTTCCCGACAAATTCTCTGTTTCACAGTGTGAAATACAAAAACCACAGTGTGGAATACATATTTCACACTGTGGGATACAAATCCCGTACTGTGAAACAGAGAATGTGTAAGGGAGTTTAGAAGAATATATAAAGGTAAAAGGAGGAATAAGCAGGGTTGACTAGTTGAATTTTCACCTGCATTATTTTTATGAAAGATTTCCTCTTTTCATGTAAAAATGTAAATTTGCACATCTTATTTCTTTGAAAAATACATAAACGAGGAAGAAAATGCAGGAAGAAGACTTGATATTGGCTGTAAAATCCGGTTCGGAGCGTGCTTATAAGCAACTTTATGAACTGTGGGTATCCAGACTATATCGGTTTGTATTTCAGTACCTCAAATCAGAAGAAGCGACTGATGATGTGGTGCAGGAAACTTTTCTTCGTATCTGGACTAACCGGGAACACCTGAATCCCAATCAGTCTTTCAAATCCTATCTCTTTACCATAGCCTATCATTTTCTGCTGAAAGAACTGAGAAGACAGATTCACAATCCGTCGATGGAAGAATATGTGGAATACCGGGACAAACTGGCTTCTTCGGCTAATGAGATTCCCGATGAACTGGACTATGACCGTTTTGTAAAGGCTTTGGAGAAAGCCAAACAGCATCTTTCGCCCCGTCAGCGGGAAATTTTTGAACTCAACAAAGAATATGGTATGTCGGTCGCCGAGATTTCCGGAAAACTCTCCGTCACAGAGCAGGTAGTACGCAATCAGTTGTCTGCTGCCCTGAAGATACTTCGTACAGAATTACGTCAATATTATCCTTTATTGCTCTTATTTCTGGCTTAAAAAATCATTTTATGCTTTATAACATGTAATTTGATATGTTATAAATCTGCCCTTATTGGATATTACCCATAAACAAACGAAAAAAGTTTATGAGTGCACAAATAAACGATAAGGTATCAGGATTGTTACACAAGTTCCGTTCCGGTGACATCACGCCGGCGGAATTTCAGGATTTGCGAACCCGCATGGATGCTATATCCGATGTGGAATTGAAACATCTTCTGGAGACAGAGTGGGAAGAGTTTGAAGACCATTCTTCTTTGTCGGAAGAAAAAATGAAAACGCTCTATGAAGGCTTGCACATTCGTTCGGAAGAAGTGAAACCTCGTTTCACGCTGAAACGCTACTGGATGCAGATTGCCGCTTCACTGTTGTTGCTCATAGCCGGAAGCTTGACGGTATTGACCTTTATGCAGCAGAATGAAATCAATGCACTGGCAGAACAGAATGTGGTGATACGCTCAGGCGATTACGGCAAGTCGCTCGTTACCCTCCCCGATGGAACCATAGTGCATCTGAATGCCAAATCTTCTTTGACCTATAGTCAGGATTTTGGGCGGAATGACCGCAAGGTAGCATTGAGCGGAGAAGGATTTTTTGAGGTAAAGAAAGATACGGAAAAGAAGTTTACAGTAGGTACAGGCTATATGGACATTACCGTACTGGGTACAAAATTCAATGTGTATGCATACGAGACAAAAGACATTGTAGAGATGTCGCTCGTAGAAGGTAGTGTGGATGTAACCACTTCACGCCCGCCTTATCAGAGCATACGCGTGAAGCCCAATGAAAAAGTGGTGTATAACAAGCGTACAGGAAACTTGTTGCATGAGCGGACAAGTAACAAGATGGAAACGGCTTGGATAAATAAGGAATTGGTGTTTCGTAGTGAACGACTGGAAGATGTGTTCCGTTGTTTGTCCCGAAAGTTTGCTGTCACTTTCTCCGTGGATGATGAGACTTTGCTGAACGATGTGTATACCGGTACGTTTGATGATGAGAATGTGGAAAGCATCATGCGTGTCTTGAAATATCATTATAATTTCAAGTACACAAATGAGGACGGAGTGATTTCTATTCAAACTCGAAAATAGTTATTATGTTAAAAATATAAATAAGGAATTTTGGTAATTAAAATAAGTATTCTAGACTTTATTTGATATAATGAAAAGATAGTAAAATGAATTTATAGTTAATTACATTTGTAATGTATATTGTGTATCTTTTATTATGTAAATTATTGTCTTATGTTAAAATAAATGTTGTATACTATGAAGTATTTGATGATCTTTTTGGCTGTTTTGATGTTTTCTTTGAGAGGAATTTCTCAGTCGAGTTCAAAATTCTTTCATTTTGATAAACCTCTCTATGGGGCAGCTTATTATAGTGAATATACTTTATCTGATAGATGTAAGCGTCTCCACGATTTCACATTGTAGTTCCTAAACA
>ULQU01034021.1_pt1 | contig 14984 bp, 12 predicted proteins | sample 1954841 | NCBI WGS metagenome assembly ULQU01 (sample SAMEA4835664, study PRJEB28245) | human gut metagenome | biome: gut microbiome; material: fecal sample | place: Denmark | collected 2008
CTGCGGAGCGGCAAGGCTTTCGCCTGTCGGAGGAGAGCATAAGTACAAGAAGCTGCTGGCGGTATTTTCTCCGGTGCTTGTTGTAGCAATGGTCGTAATGCTGCTGCAGTTTAATTGAAAATAACGGCGGAATGTGGCTTCACATTCCGCTTAGTCTGTCTATAAACCTATATTTATAATAATATGGGGTTTGGGGCGTAGCCCCAAGGCAGGCCGCAGGGACGCCAGTCCCCGTATTCTCCCCCTTTCCGGGGGAAAGGGGGCAGGGGGATAGGGATAGTAAGTTAGAAGTTTGTTTTCAAAAACAGACTTTTTCTACAAGCTGGGCGGAATGTGGCTTCACATTCCGCTTTGCTATACGATTTTTCATATGCAACGCAAAGTAGCACAGAAAAATAACGATTGTAAGCAGATGTTTATTGCGGCTACTCGAAAAACAGGGTACGATATAGCTGTTCACAAAAGCCAAACGAAAACAGGAGGAAGACAATATGGATTTCAGCGAAAAGTTAAAGCAGATAAGAAAGAGCGAGGGTAAGCCGTTACTTGGCTATTTTGACAAATTATGTTGGGTACATTTCACAAAATATCAGGGCAAGTCTTGATTTAGTATAGTATATATGATATTCTAACAATAGAAAAAGTGTTTCTTTTTCAAAAACAAAACGGAGGTGCTTATGAAAAGAAAAAAACATTTATTCACTGTTTTACTATTGGCAATCTCATTACTCTCAACAAGCATACCTGTATATGCACATGAAAACGGAAACGCCGATAACGAAAACAGTACAAGCGAAGAAAGTATAGAAGAAGCGGACAGAAATCTGCTCAAGGACTTAATGCCGGGCAATCTGAGCCTTGTTGAGCTTTCAGATAAGGAGCTTGACGACTACGAGATACCGGAAGTCATATCTGTAAAGGACATTAAGGAAAAATAACACGCAAACCGTTTATTTGCACAGGAAACAGATGATTATTCAATAGTGTATCAGAATAAAGACGGCTCAAAAACAATGTACTATTTTGATGAGCCTGTAAAGTACACCGATGAAAACGGTACTGTGTGTGATAAAAGCACAAAGCTGTCTGAATCGGACAAAGACGGTTATGCATTTGTAAGTGCGGATAATGATATAAACGTATATATGCCCGAACAGCTCGACAACGAAACAGGCATTATCGTTAAAAGTGGCGAATATACTATAGAAATGTCACCTGTCGATTCGGATAAGGCGGATGTATCGGATATTATAACCGAAACAGAAAACAAATATGACGAACACGACATAGTTGAATATACCGATGTGTTCGGGGTCGATACAACAATAGAATACAGCGCACAGCTCAATGGGGTAAAAGAGAATATCATACTTGACAGATATAACGGAAAGAATGAGTTTTCTTTTGACGTTGATACGAACGGTCTTGTTCTCAGAGAAGAGGAAGGTTATTTTTCAATAGTTGACGATGAAATAAATGAGGTTGTCGGTACTGTCAGTGAGGTTATATTATTTGACAGCTCAAACGGCGAAAACACGATAGTACCGCAGGGATATGTTACGGGATATACGGCAGTAAAAAATGCCGATGGCAGCTATACGATAACTATTACTCTTGACAATGAATGGCTGAAAAACGAAGCGGTATATCCGGTTACAATAGATCCGACCATTACAATAAATTCAACAGGAAGCGGCTCAAGTAAATCAATTATAGATACTCCTATCTATAACGGTAGCGGAGCAACTGGCACAGCAGGAGCAAATTCATTGGCCGTTATAGGATATGTTGATTCTTCATACGGTTGCGGCAGACTTCTGATGCGCTTTCCTAAGCTGATGAACCAATCATTCATGAATTCCGATTACACTGTATCATCCGCAACGCTTACTATGACCGAATGCTCCGGCAACTCGGCTACCTCTGCAATTCATGCATACAATTATACCGGACCTAATTGGAATGAAACAACAAAGTACAGTTCATCTGTATATAACGGAATCGGAAGCAGTATAAGTTCTTGTTCATTCAGTTACCCCAATTATACTACTAGATCATACAACATAACGTCAGCTGTTAAATCTTGGCAAACGAGTGTTTCACAAGGAACTAAGGGCATCATATTTAAAAACGCTACAAGTGAGTCAGATTATAGTAAAGCTAAGACTTTCTATACTACTGAAAGTTCAACAAAACCTTATTTAAGCGTGACATACTCCTATAATGGTGTTGCTCGTAATTCATTTTATTCCAAATATGAACCTACCAAGTTCAATAACAATGGTGATTCGCCATCAAATGGTTCTCAAACTGAGCTTGTTCAATATAGAATGAACTGTTACGGATATGCATTTTGTAATATCCTTAATGGTGCGGTAACAATTCATTCGAATATGGGGTATAAGCAGCAACCCGGCGAATTTGCAAGTAAAGCTGACAAGAGTAAAGTAAAAAAGTTTGTTACCAATAATCCATCTCTGGCGATGAATAATATTGTTTCAAATATGAAATTAGATGCGAACCGTTTGGGATATTCAATCAAGGAATATACTCCAACATCATCTACCGTTGCTCAATTTGGTTCACGTTCTCGTTTAATTGCAGTTGTTACAGGCAACTCAGATTATCATTATTATATGCAACACAGTGATGGTTCATGGTCGCATAAGCCAGGTTCTTCAAAAGTTACAAATTATTCACTTGAAAGTAAAGTTAAACTGACAAATTCTAATATTAGAGCCAAAGCCAATGAAGGCATTTATGCTAATGGTTTGCTCAAATTCTTTGAAATAACGAAGTCCGCTGTAATTGATCACCCTCATAGTGCTCAACAGAAAGACGTTGAGAATACGCTGTATTATTTAGACAAAGCCGGTGATTACATTCAAACATCAGTGACAAAATCATTAGGAAATACATCTGCAAGGATTGATTTTGCGGATGACCATGATGTGTATTCTTTTATAGTTCCCTATAGCAAAGTATACACAATCAAAACAACATGCTCAACAAATAGTGATCTTGACTGTATTGTACGTAACGCAAATGGTTCGATAATCACAAAACTTACATCTACCGGTCAAGTTGATACAACAATGAACTTGACAAAAGGAAAGAGGTACTATTTTGAAATATACAACTATAGCAAGAAGGTCACGAAATATACATTTACTATTTCGTAAGGAGGTACGAATATGAAAAGAAAAAAGATTTTTGCTATTTTAATATGCTCAATGGCATTAATGGGGGCTTTGGCATTATCCGTTTATGCAACTGCAATTAATGATAATTTGAAATTGAATCCTGAAAAAGGTGCAATTGAAGCTACAGATGAACAAATCAATGCACATACTGATTATAAGAAAGTTATTTCGGAGCAATATGAAGCTAACGGTAAAGTGCTTACCGATGAGCAACTTCAGAAGCTCGATGAGCTTTACTGCAATAAAGCTGATCCGACATGGGAAAAATTAGCTTATCAAGAAGGAGTTATAATTGGTGAAGTTGATCCAAACGCACCCAGACTGGATCTGGCGACCGCAAAAGAAATCATCTCGAAACATAATGACTTTGATAAGATTATGCTTGAATTTGAAAAAATCCAATATCCGGATTATGTTGGAGGCAGCGGGCATACCGTCGTAATTTATCAGCTTGATGATTCCGGCAGCGAAATTATAATTTACCCGATTGAAAAGAGCATTGTTTACTCAACAGGAAAATCTGATAATGCTGAAATACTTTTTGATTAAATGTGAAAAAAGTACGGGGATCATTTCAAAAAATAACACAGGACTACACAATTGAGGTAAAACGCTATGAAAAAACTTACTAAAACAACAGCTCTAATCTTATCGGCGCTTATGTTATTCGGCTGTGCAGGTAACTCTGCACAAAGCAATGTAGGTGATACTACGCTGCCGAGCGAAAGTTCGGTTACGGACAGTAAAAATGAAAGCTCGGCTACTGAAAACAGCTCCGAAACGGATAATTCGAGCAAGGAAAACGATGAAAACCTTGTGAAGAATATTGAAGGGTATCAGACGTTTTCGTACAGCAAGGATAAATATTTAAGCACCACTTCCAACAAAATATCAAATCGTGAACGAGATGGATATAGTACGAATGAAGACGCAACAGTAACACTTCCTCTTGCGCGATATGTGGTACAAGATGAGGTTCTGGTTATAAAATGCAGGGTCGCAGGCGACAGCTATGTATTCCAAAACGGCAGGAGCGGTATCAAAACGGTACAGACTTCTTCTGATATAAATATCCTGAACGGAGTATATACTCCGGTTGTTATTGAAAAAGTGATCGACAAAACCACCGATGCCGTATCAGACTTGAAGGCAGGGGATGTAATCTATATTAAAGAAGGCTTTTATGTTTGTGAGTTCATAGATGAAAACGGTAATACTGTTTTTATGTCCGCAGATAAAGCTATCAAAGAGAAAAAAGAAAAACTCGCCAAATATGAGAAATATATAAAAGAAGAGAAAGCCAAGGAAGTACCGGATGATGATGCTCTGGAGAGCTATGAGCATGAAATTTCCATTCTTAAGTATGAGATCAAACAGAGTGTTATATTAAATGATTTTATTAGCACTCACAATGGCAAGGTTGTTTTGTCAGATGACGGTTTGCCTATGGAAAGGGACGTGTCATATCTTGCCTTTGTGGCTGTTACTCCTATTCCCGGAACAAATGACGGGAACTCTTATCATAGGGCGTATCCTATGAAATATGATTTAGCTTATGATGATGTGCCATCGCTCTTTGGAGAAGATGATATATATTTTCAAGGACTATACGGTTATGAAAAATCATGGAAAGCTATGAAAGAAAAATACGGGGATCATTTCAAGAAATAACGCGGAACTACAAAATCGAGGTAATCAATCACGAAAAAACTAACCAAAACAACAGCACTGATCTTATCGGCACTTATGTTATTCGGCTGTACAAGTAACTCTGCGCAGAGCGGTGTAGGAGATACTACACCGCCGAGCGAAAGTTCGGTTACTGAAAGTAAAAATGAAAGTTCAGGCGAAAGCTCGGCTACAGAAAACAGCTCTGTAACTGATAATACAAGCAAGGAAAGTGAAGAAAACCTTGTAAAGAATATCGAGGGGTATCAGACGTTTTCGTATGATTCTTCGGTCTACGAAATTACAAACGATAATAAATTTAAAAAAAGGCTGATTTCACCGTATGATTTTGAAGATTCGTTTGAGCCAAATTATACAAATTTAAAAAGATTTATGAGAGCGCCTGTAGTTGTAAAGTGCCATGTAGTAGGTGACAGCTATTTCATATTGGAGGGCAAATGCGGAGATGTTGAATTCAACCGTGACGAACATGACAAAGGCGTCTATACATGTATTTATACTCCGGTTATGATAGATGAAATAATTGATGATTTTGGTGTTACAACCGACTATAAAGCAGGAGATATCGTCTATGTTATGGAAGATTACGGCATTTACGAATCTTATAACGGAAACGAACCTCTTGCATGGCTTGATGAAAATATCAAGAGCAATGAACGCGATTTAAACTATGCTTCAGACAGTTATACAGAAGAATTATTAAGGCAGTTAATTGAAACAGAGAAAGAATATCGTAAGTATCTTTCATCAAATAAAGTTGTAACAGCTACCAAAACTGTTTTATTAGAAAAAGGGCAGTCGTATTTAATGGTTCTGGATAAGAAATCAAACGGATTTGTGTTTGACAATAACCAATATGTCAAAAATTATACTTTGGTTTTCGACCTCGAAAATGATGCACCGAGAGTGTATATGAGCGAGGAAGAAGATGCGGACTATTTCAAGTATTATCCTTGTTATGCAGACCAGTGGAAGAAACTTAAAGATAAGTACGGGGAGCATTTCAAGAGCTGATTACAATTAAATAATGCACAGCCGTGGTGGTTAAGTCACGGATGTTTTTGCACAACAGGCTGAGTGATACCGCTTTTTTCCTCATATACCACTCTCTTCACCTTCAATTATACAATATGCACAAAAGCGGCGGTCTAATTTTAGCCATTTTCATAGAAAAAAAGATTGACAAAATGCGCTTCAAATTGATATAATGATATTGTTAAAAAAATAACAAATGGGTAAACCGCCGACCCTGCGGTAAACTATAATAGCAGACCGCAAAAACGGTACAATAAGAAAGAACAGTTTAAAACATTCAGGAGGACAAAATGGCTAAGAAGCAAATCGTAAGCAACAAGACAGCTGAATCTGCTCCCGTAAGCCCGCTGATCGTTGACAATGTTGACGCTCTCAAGGCTCGTATGGCAGAAGTAAGAGCTGCACAGCAGGAATTCGCAACCTTTACACAGGAGCAGGTTGATAAGATCTTCCAGGCAGCAGCAATCGCCGCTAACCAGATGAGAATCCCGCTCGCTAAGATGGCAGTAGAAGAAACAGGCATGGGTGTTGTTGAAGATAAGGTTATCAAGAACAACTACGCAGCCGAGTACATCTACAACGCTTACAAGAACACAAAGACCTGCGACATTATCGAAGAAGACAAGGCTTTCGGTACAATGAAGGTTGCAGAGCCTATCGGTGTTGTTGCCGCAGTTATTCCTACAACAAACCCCACATCAACAGCTATATTCAAGACACTTATCTGTCTTAAGACAAGAAACGGTATCATAATCAGCCCCCACCCCAGAGCTAAGAAGAGCACAATCGCTGCCGCTAAGGTAGTTCTGGACGCTGCAGTTGCTGCAGGCGCACCTAAGGGCATCATCGCCTGGATCGACGTTCCTTCGCTCGACCTCACAAACGAAGTTATGAGAAGCGCTGATATAATCCTCGCTACAGGCGGTCCCGGAATGGTTAAGGCTGCTTACTCATCAGGCAAGCCCGCTCTCGGTGTTGGTGCAGGTAACACACCCGCAATCATTGATACTACAGCAGACATCAAGCTCGCTGTTGCTTCAATCGTTCACTCAAAGACATTTGATAACGGTATGATCTGTGCTTCTGAGCAGTCAGTAATCGTACTCGACAAGATATATGACAAGGTTAAGAAGGAATTTGCATCACTCGGTTGCTACTTCTTAAATCCCGAAGAAACAGAAAAGGTAAGAAAGACAATCCTTATCAACGGCGCACTCAACGCAAAGATAGTTGGTCAGAAGGCCGCTACGATCGCTGAGCTTGCAGGCGTTAAGGTTGACCCCAAGACTAAGGTTCTTATCGGTGAAGTTGAAAGCGTAGACATCGAAGAAGAGTTTGCACACGAAAAGCTCTCTCCCGTACTCGCTATGTACAAGGCTAAGGACTTCGAAGACGCAGTTGCAAAGGCTGAAAGGCTCGTTGCTGACGGCGGTTACGGTCATACATCATCTCTGTACTGCAACGCTGTTACAGAGCGTGAGAAGATCAACGAATTCGCCAACAGAATGAAGACCTGCCGTATCCTCGTTAACACACCTTCTTCACACGGCGGTATCGGTGACCTTTACAACTTCAAGCTTCTCCCCTCATTAACACTGGGCTGCGGCTCATGGGGCGGTAACTCCGTATCCGAAAACGTTGGTGTTAAGCACCTCATCAACATCAAGACAGTCGCTGAGAGGAGAGAGAATATGCTGTGGCTGAGACTTCCTGAGAAGGTTTACTTCAAGAAGGGTTCTATGCCTGTTGCTCTTGATGAGCTGGGCACAATAATGCACAAGAAGAAGGCATTCATCGTAACAGACTCCTTCTTATATCATAACGGCAACACAAAGGCTATCACAGATAAGCTCGATCAGATGGGCATTTCTCATACAGTATTCTTCAACGTTGCTCCCGATCCTACGCTTGCTTGCGCTAAGGAAGGTGCAGAGCTGATGAAGCAGTTCCAGCCTGATGTTATCATCGCACTCGGCGGCGGTTCTGCTATGGACGCAGGTAAGATCATGTGGGTACTTTACGAGCATCCCGATGTTGACTTCCTCGATATGGCTATGAGATACATGGATATCCGTAAGAGAGTTTACACATTCCCCAAGATGGGCGAAAAGGCTTACTTCGTAGCTATCCCCACATCTTCAGGTACAGGTTCTGAGTGTACTCCTTTCGCAGTTATCACTGACGAAAAGACAGGCGTTAAGTATCCTCTTGCTGACTATCAGTTACTGCCCAACATGGCAATCATTGATACAGACAACATGATGACACAGCCTAAGGGTCTGACAAGTGCTTCAGGTGTTGACGCACTCACACACTGCCTCGAGGCTTACGCATCAATCATGGCTACAGACTACACAGACGGTCTTGCTCTCAAGGCTGCAAGGAACATCTTCGAGTATCTGCCCAGAGCTTACGCTGAAGGTCAGACAGATGTTGAAGCAAGAGAGAAGATGGCTAATGCTTCTGCTATGGCAGGTATCGCATTCGCTAACGCATTCCTCGGTGTCTGCCACTCAATGGCTCACAAGCTCGGTGCTTTCCACCACCTGCCTCACGGTATTGCAAACGCTCTGCTTATCACACACGTTATGCGTTTCAACGCAGTTCCCAACCCCACAAAGATGGGTACATTCTCACAGTATGATCACCCCCATACTCTTGAGAGATACGTTGAAGTTGCTGAATTCTGCGGCGTAACAGGCAAGAACAACGAAGAGAAGTTCGAGAAGTTCATCGCTAAGATCGAACAGCTCAAGGAAACTGTAGGCATCAAGAAGACAATCAAGGACTACGGTATTGATGAGAAGGACTTCTTAGACAGACTTGACGCTATGACAGAGCAGGCATTCGACGACCAGTGCACAGGCGCTAACCCCAGATACCCGCTGATGAGCGAGATCAAGCATATGTACCTCAATGCTTACTACGGCGTTGACGAAACAGTTTAATCGCAAGCTCCATAATGTTTTAAACTAATATAGAGAACCCCCTCCGGCGATATGCCTGAGGGGGTTCTTGCTTAGTCTGTAAGAAATCTTGACAAAGTTGAATTTTTATGATATAATACGAATACAATAAAAGTGCAGTATACTGCATTTTGGCTTGGTCGTTATGATCTGGGCCACCGCAGACGGGGACACTTCCCCGTCATTTTTTTTAGATTTATGATTGCGGGATAACGAAAAATGGAAAAGATATTAAGCGTATTTGTTGATGAATCGGGCGATTTTGGTAAAGTGAACAACGCTTCGCCTTATTACATCGTAACATTGGTGTTGCATAATCAATCGGAAGATTTAAAGCAGGCACTGGAACAACTAGAAAGCAGTCTGTCGTATATGGATCTCGACTTTTCTTATATATATACAGCGCCGATAATAAGAAGAGAGGTTCCGTATCATAATATGGCAATAGACGAACGCAGACAATTGCTTTATAAAATGCGTTGCTTTTTTCTTCACGCTCCGATAAAACATAATTCAATTATAATAGACAGGAAGACTGCGGGAGATAAGTTCGCACTGAGTACACAGCTTTCAAAGCAAATAAAGTCGTTTGTCAGCAAAAATTACGACTACTTTTCGTCTTTCGACAAAGTTAATGTGTATTATGATAACGGACAAACAGAGCTTAATCTTGTGCTTAATACTATCCTGTCTATGCTTTTGAGCAACGTTGAATTCAGGAAAGCTTCACCGGGTGAGTACAGATTGTTACAGTTAGCGGATTTTATATGTAGTATAGAATTGCTTTCGCTAAAGCAGCAGGAAAACAGACTAAGTAAATCGGAATCTTCGTTCTTCTATAAACCACAGGAATTAAAAAAATCGTTCATAAAAACGATAGCGAGCAAGCGTATGTAACAAATCCTGCCACAACCCCCTCAGGCGTGAGCCTGTGGGGGTTCTTGCTTTATAAGTGCGGTTTCACTGAAAACTTGGTCGGATTTTGTGGTAAGTTTTCAGTGGGATTATTATAAAATGCAACAAAAGATGCGTTGCGTGTAACTCCGTTACACAAGCATTGTGCAAAATGCACCACAAAAAGAAATCGCTTATATCTAAAATTCACTAAAATTGAAGATTAGCACAAAAATTAGCAATTTGGCTATTGCTTTTTTGAATGCGTTGTGGTATCCTTAGGATACAGAAAACACCAAGGGCAACAGAAAGGTGCTGAGAAGAAATTCTTCGGCATATATTTATTCTGAAGACCCACGGGGAATTTTGGATTTAACGGCGCAGACCGTTAAACATAAAAAAACTTTTACATTTTTCAAGGAGGTAATTTCCCATGATAAAGAAATTACAGAAACTGAAAGCCAAGAAAGGCTTCACACTCGTTGAGCTGATCGTTGTTATCGCTATCATCGGCGTACTCGCAGCTATCCTGATCCCTACAATGATCGGTTACGTTAAGTCTGCTAACATCACATCTGCAGACCAGACAGCAGCTTCTATCAGAAAGACAGTCACAAACACGATTTCTTCTATGGAAACAAAGGGCTGCACACTTAAGGGTTCCGGCGTTGTATATATCACAAGCATTGCAAATACCGATGGTGCTTCCGCAACATTTACAATCAGTGGTACACCGGCAGCAGCAGGCGGTGCTGACGCTACTGCTACCGCAGTAACAGTAAGCGGTAAGAAGTCAAACGGTGCAAACTGGCAAATGACTGATATGCAGGCAGCTTGGAAGGAAGCTCTTGAGAAGGATCTTAAGGAAATCAAGGCAGGTACAGCAAATATCGTTATCAAGAACGGTGTATGCACTCAGGTAGCTTATTCATCAGCTAATATTAATTCATTAGGCGAAATCAAGCCTGAGAACTTTGCAGCTACAGGTAACGAGGACGGCGTTATCAGCGGCGATATCGTTGGTACAAACCCCAAGGTTACTAAGGATGCAGCTACAGCTTCAGGAGCAACTTCAGCATAATCTGATTTGCTGATTAACAACTGTTAATACATATATCCCCGACGGGTAACTGTCGGGGATATATTTTTAATCCGGAGAATAAAATGAAAAACAAACTGCTCCTTATTATAGGCTGTGCCGTTATAGCCTTGTCGGCGATATTTTTGATATTGTATCTTGTAAACAGCGGACTTTTTGCAAAGCCTTATAATCCGCCGGGTGCGCTCACAACAGAAATAAAGCTGAGCGATCTCGGTTCGGCATCTGAGCTTAACGGCAATATTGTCGTGGTTTCGGTATTCGCCGATGATAAGCAAGGTAAATGGACGGACAGCAAGGAAGACGCAGAAAAAATCAGTAATATATTCGGTTATACAAAGCTTGCGACAGATTGGTTGACCGAAAAAGCAAAGGACTATGGCATTTCGCTTAATTTTGTAACAGCCGGGAATAACGATAGCGATTTATGCTACAGAGCGTCTTTTGACGAGGTATGCATAGATATTGAAAAATCAAAAAAGAAGTCAGTACCGCTACAGTGGGAATATATCAATAATAATATTGACAGCGAAAAGCTGAAAGAACAGTATAACTGTGAGCAGGTTGTATATCTGTGCTTTTTTAATCCCGAGGAAGAATCGTCATCAACAGCTTACACTGTCAGTTTTTATAACAAGGTCCTTGAGTATCCGTATGAAGTATGTATGATACCGTACATCTATTCGGCTACTCAGGTTTCTCCGGCAGTAATTGCACATGAAATGCTTCATCTGTTCGGCGCACCGGATTTATACGGTTGCGATTTATATGATATGAATTACGGTACAACCGATGATTATGTTGCTTATTGCGAAAAAAACCACAAAAACGAAATTATGTACACTACATTTGCCCGTGACGAGAACGGCAACAAATATAAGGTTTTTGATAGCATAACAAATGATCTGACCGATATAACGGCATACTATGTCGGTTGGACAGACAATGTGCCGCCTGAGGTGGAAAAGTTCGGGCTTGTGCATTCACAGCATGAATATTACAAACAAAACAAGCGGCATAACAGTTAAAATCCGAAACTGTGGCATATATCTATTGATTTTCTTGCAAAGGTATGCTATTATTAACTTAATAAAGCTATGGCGGAGGAAATGTATGCAGAAATTCAGACGTGCCTTGAAGAAATGTGGTTTTACCTTAGTGGAGCTTATAGTTGTAATTGCTATCCTCGGTGTGCTTGCGGCGATACTTATCCCGACATTTTTAGGATTTACCAGGCAGGCAAATACCGCATCGGCAAACAAGACTGCCACCGAGCTGAAAAAGTCGATCAGCCTGTTTCTCACGCAGGCGGACGCAAACGCAAAGAACTATATGTTGTTGACGGACGGTGCGAGAGAGGTCTTTACGATAACCATAACGAACGGAGTGTGGACGGTTTCGGCGGCACAGCATCCGGATGCTTTTTCACCTGATACGGTGACGTGGGGACACGACGCTACGGTAGACGAGAACACAAGCGAGGTCGGAAGCACATACGGCGAAGAGTTGCTCGGAATATATCTGCGCAAGAGCCTGTCAACGCTTAAGAACGGCACTTTGCAGGCGAACAGCGTACAGGGAGTATGCCTTTCAGTATGGTATTCGGCAGACGGCACTCCGGGTGAGATCCACGATTTACCGACTTTCGGAGCGACTGACGCATGGGTAGATGATGAGGGAAACCCGACAGATAAGCATCACTGGAACGGCACAGCAGGAGTAAATTCAGACGGTATGACCATCGGAACAGCTCCGGCACTAAGCATTGCATAAACAATAAAAAACCGATTTTACCCGACTGTCCTCACAGTCGGGTATATCTTACTATGTTGAAAGGAGCGGATATGGCGTACAGCGAGCTTATAAAGAACTTTGAGAAAATACGTTCATATATGCGTGAATTCTATGTATTCGGCTTCAAGAGCAGGAGCGGTTATGACAGGAAAAGCGCACGCTCGTATGACGATGAACGGCGCAGGGTAGAAAGCTGGCTCGGGGATTATATGCGTTTTGCAAAAACCGCCGAGGGCAAGAATGTATTTCTGTCGGTAGACAGCCGCACCGCCCGTAAAAATCCTTTCTACAAGGCGTGGAAAGCAAAGAGCTTTACGGACGGGGATATAACTCTGCACTTTGCAGTGTTCGATATACTTTGCGCTCCCGAAATAAAGCTGACGCTGTCGGAGCTTGTAGATGAGATTGATTCATTGCTGTCGGGGGATTTTACGTTTGACGAATCGACCCTTAGAAAAAAGCTCAAGGAATACACCGCAGAGGGCATCATCATAACCGAAAAGCAGGGCAGAAAGGTGCTTTACAGCCGTTCGTCCGATGTTGATGTGTCACAGCTATGCGATGTTGTCGATTTTTTCGGGGAAACCGCACCGTGCGGTGTTATCGGCTCGTTTATCTCGGACAAATTACCGCCGCACAATGAACTTTTCACATTCAAGCACCACTATATCACGCAGGCGCTTGACAGCGATATAGCGGCTATGCTGTTTGACGCAATGCAGAAGAAAAGCTGTGTCACTGTGGAAAATCTCGGCAGACACAGCGATAAGCCGATGTCAGTAGGGCTTGTACCGCTGAGAATTTATATCAGCGCACAGAACGGCAGACAGCACCTTATAGCCTATAACATAAAGCTGAACAGGCTGTTTTCGTATCGGCTTGATTACATATCCGATGTAAAAATCGGCGAACCGTGCGAAAGGTTTGACGAGCTGAGGGAGAAGCTGAATGCGGCTGAAAGCTGTATGTGGGGCGTAAACGGCAGGCTTGATAAACAAGACACTCAGCACGTTGAGTTTGATATAAGAATAGCCGATGATGAGCAGTATATAGTAAATCGCCTTGAGCGTGAAAAGCGGTGCGGTACGGTTGAAAAAATCGACGACAACCATTACAGATACTCCGCCGATGTGTTTGACACTACCGAAATGATACCGTGGATACGCACGTTTATCTGCCGTATAACAAGGCTCAATTTTTCGGACAGAACAGCTGAAAATAATTTTAAAGCCGATATAGAGAAAATGTATGAAATATACGGCATAGAAGATAACACGGCTGACAGCGGAGGTGAAAGCGATGATATTCAGTGAGCTTTACTCGGCATATTATAACACGGTAGCAAGGATAATCACCGCCGCATTCGATAAGAATACGACAGAGAAGGACCTTGACCGTATCGTGAGCGAAAACGCATTTTCCGAAAGCGTGCTGACTATAATGCCGTCGCTTAAAAGCGGAAAGTGGAAGCTGCTTGACAGCAGTTTAAAACCGCTTTTAAAGCACGAGCCGACAATGCCGCTGACATTGCTTCAGAAACGCTGGCTGAAAGCCGTATCGCTTGATAAGAGAGTGAGGCTGTTTGATGTACAGTTCCCCGACTTATCCGATGTCGAACCGCTTTTCACCGAGGACGATTATAAAGTATACGATAAATACTCGGACGGCGATGATTTTGGCGATGAGGGCTATATCGGTCGGTTCAGGCTGATATATTATGCCATAAAGAACAATCTGCCGATAATCGCAAGGCTGAATAACCGCTATGGCAAGGAAGTAACACTGAGATTTTTCCCCAAAGGGTTTGAATATTCGGAAAAGGACGATAAGATAAGAGTAATAATGGACGGCTGTAAGTACAGACAGTTAAACCTCGGCAGAATTATAAACTGTCAGCTGTACACAGGCACAGGTCGGTGGAACGAAAAGCCGGAAGCAATGCAGATAAGAGAGCTTACCCTGCAGATAAATGACGAGCGGAATGCGCTTGAGCGTGTAATGCTCCACTTTGCACACTTTGAAAAGCAGGCGGAGCGTGTTGACGATAATAAGTATCTGCTTCATCTGAAATATTACGCAACCGATGAAACGGAGATTGTTATCCGTGTGTTGTCCTTCGGTCCTTGCGTTAAAGTTATCAGCCCGGATAGCTTTGTCGGATTGATAAAGGAAAGACTGGAAGAGCAGAAAAGGTGCGGAGTGAGATGATGATTGAAGTTTTATTTTCTTATGCGTTTCCAAATGGGATGTCGAGCGTTGCTTGCTTTGTTGGTTTTGCATCTCTGCAAAGTCAGCTGTTTGTGC
>ULQU01006739.1_pt1 | contig 14880 bp, 10 predicted proteins | sample 1954841 | NCBI WGS metagenome assembly ULQU01 (sample SAMEA4835664, study PRJEB28245) | human gut metagenome | biome: gut microbiome; material: fecal sample | place: Denmark | collected 2008
GGCCGTGAGGCGAAACAGTGAAAAGTCCTGAAAACTTGACCGGTTTTCAGGACTTTTTTTATGCCCGGCCCGAATGTCTACATCTTACCAATAGCCAATGAAGTCTGCTGGGCCGCATTTTTAAGTGCCGTGAGGAAGAAATCAATCCATTCGTCGTAGCATGCCGTTTCATTTACTCGCTGGATGTTGCGGTAATAAACGGCGGCACGCTTATAAAGCGGATCGGAAAGCAGCAGGACGGGGTTTTCGAGCACTTCTTCTTGCATTAGGAACAAAAGATTCAAAAGACGCCCTGTCCGGCCATTGCCGTCGATGAACGGATGTATCATTTCAAACTGATAATGAATCAGTGCGGCACGAACGAGTACATTCTCCGTGTTTTCCGAATGAATGTATCGCTCCAGATCGGAAAACGCATCTGTCATGTCTTCGTAAACGGGAGGTACAAACAGCGCTTCTTTCAATCCGTTTTCTTTCCAGCCTATCCATACGGGTGAATTCCGGAACTCACCGGGATATTTCTTTTCATATTGTTCGCTTTGGCACATCAGATAGTGTGCATTCTTCAGCATACGGGCACTGAGCGGCAGTTCGTTCCTCGCCTCGACGGCATAACGTGTAGCCTGCAAGAGGTTTTCAGTATCTGTCGTGAGGGTATCATCGTCGGTCTTTATCATAAAATCGAACGAAAGAGAAGGTTCGCCCCAAGCCAGTCTACAGGAAGATTCTGCTTCTTGTCTCATGAGTTTCTCCAGTTGCTCGTTGGAAAGCCGTGCAGCATCCGCATTCAACTGCCGTAGGGCTGTTTCTGCTTCCGTTATCAACCGATCCGTCTGGGGAGTACGGGTAACTTGTATTTGGAAGAGAGAAGTCGGAATGAATGAGCTGAATGCCATTTCACCCCATAAATGTCTGCGATATTTCATCATTTCCATACAGTTAGTTTATGTTTTTATATCCAGTTGTTTAGTCAAACTATTTGCTAAGTCGCTATTAAGCAAACAAAGATCAGAAAATAAAGTTTGTCGGGCACTATCATTCTCTTACAAAATACTACCATTCTGATAACTATTCTTTATCTGCCTTTAAGAGGGGATAGATGCAACCTTTTCCAGATGCACCGTATTTGGTAAGATATAAATTATATCCATAAATATATAACTATTTTGCATGCACCGCGGTTTATCTTTGCATGCAGAAATGAAAAAAAATAGATTTATGAAGAAAATTTTGTTGTCCGTGCTTTTCTCGTATACAGGTTGTATGGCTCTTTGGGCATCGGACCGAATCGTTAAGGGGTATGTGCTCGATAAGGAGGGAGTACCTTTGCCCGGTGCTTATGTGTACGATGCAAACAAGCGTACGGCCGTAACGGGCGAAGATGGATATTTTGAACTGACCGTTCCGGAGGAAGTAAAAGAGCTGAAAGCAGATTACGTAGGTTTTCTTACGCTGACCTACGACATGGAGCGTCCGGATGATATACAGATATTGGTCATGGCGCCAAGTACAGAACTGAAAGAGGTAGTAGTGACGGCAGGAGGCATAGGCACCGTCAAAGGACGGCAGAATGTGCTGAATACGGAGAGTGTGACTGCTCATGCGCTGACCCGTGCGGCCTGCTGCAATCTTTCGGAAAGCTTTGAAACGAATCCGTCGGTCGACGTGGCTTATAGTGATGCCGTGACAGGAGCCAAACAGATTCAACTCTTAGGACTGGCTGGTACCTATGTGCAGATGCTGACCGAAAACTTTCCGAACATGCGCGGGGTGGCTTCTACATACGGACTGGATTATATACCGGGCCCGTGGATGCAAAGCATACAGGTTTCCAAGGGAGCTGCTTCGGTAAAGAATGGTTACGAATCTGTGACAGGACAGATTGACGTGGAATATAAAAAGCCGAAGGTGGCCGATCCGCTGTTTGTAAACTTGTTTGCCAGCAGCACGGGGCGTTATGAAGGCAATGCAGTAGGGGCTGTTGAGTTGAACGACCGCTTGTCGACAGCGCTGTTCGTGAATTATTACAATGAAGAAAGGGCACACGATAAAAACAAGGATAGCTTTTTGGATATGCCGCAAATGCAATCGTTCAGTGCCATGAACCGCTGGCATTATCAAACGTCCCGCTTTGTATCGCAGTCGGGCATCAAGTTACTGACCGATCGCAGAACAAGCGGACAGACCGAACAGCTTTTGCATACCGGTAACGGACTGACACCCTATACCATTCACAATGATGCCAACCGGGTGGAGCTGTTCTCCAAGAATGGCTTCATTCTGAATCAGGATCGGAATGAGAGTGTAGCCGTCATCGTATCTGGCTCTTATCACGACCAGCAGTCTGATTATGCAGATAAGGCATACAACGTGTATGAGTCGAATGTCTATGCTTCACTGATGTACGAAAGCGAGTTCGGCAGCCGTCACAAACTTGCGGCGGGCTTGAATTATAACTGGGACAACTATGCACAACGCGGAAATGTAATTGAAAAATACCGTCCCGAATGGCGTAATATCAGCGAGAATGTAACGGGAGCCTATGCCGAATATACATGGACTCCGGTAAAACAATTTACTTGGATGCTGGGGCTGCGTGCCGATTACAGTTCTTTGCATCACTGGTTCGTTACACCTCGTATGCATATCAAATATGCACCTGTTTCCTGGCTCGACTTGCGTGCTTCTGCAGGAAAGGGCTATCGCAGCACCTTTGTCTTCCCGGAAAACAGTTACTTGCTGGCAAGTAGCCGGACATGGCATCTTGCCGAGAAACTGGATCAGGAAGAAGCATGGAATTATGGTATCAGTGCGTCTTTCCACATACCGGTAAAAGACGAGCAGCTGACCGTAAACGCAGAGTGGTTCTATACCGATTTTCAACATCAGGTCGTGATCGATATGGAGCAGGATGCTCATGGTATCTATTTTTATAATCTGGCAGGAAAATCTTACTCCAGTGTCTTTCAGATAGATGCCAGTTATCCGCTGTTCAGAGGCTTTACCTTGTTGGGGGCTTACCGCTGGATGGATGTAAAATGTACTTACAACGGCAAGACCTTGCGTAAACCTCTGACCAGTCGTTACAAGGCATTGGTTACGGCTTCCTACGAAACCCCGTTGAAGAAGTGGCAGTTCGACCTGACCGTGCAGTTTAATGGCGGAGGACGCATGCCCACTCCCGATGCCGAACATCCGTTGTGGAATACCACGTTTCCTTCGTATGCCCAGTTAAGTGCCCAGATTACCCGGCGTTTCCGTCGGTGGAGTATCTATCTTGGCGGAGAGAATCTGACCAACTACATGCAGGAGCATCCGGTTGTTTCGGCCGATAATCCGTATAGTTCCGCCTTTGATGCAACCATGGTATGGGGACCGACTATGGGGTATAAGCTGTATGCAGGAATCCGGTATAATATTCCTAAATTATAATTTACAAAATACTATTACTAGAAAATGAAAACAATTATTATGATGGCTATGCTCATGCTGGGATTGTCGGTAGGGGCATCGGCAAAGAATGTAAAAGAAAACAAAAAGGAAAAGGCAGAAGTAACTTTCCTTGTATCGATGACTTGTGAGAAGTGTCAGAAGCGTATCGAAGACAACCTTTCGTTCGAAAAAGGAGTGACGAAACTGGATGTGAATCTGCCTCAGAAAACGGTTTCCATAGAATACCGTAAGGACAAAACTTCTCCCGAAAAGCTGAAGGAAGCTATCAAGAAACTGGGGTATACTGTTGCTCCGTTTCAATCGCCGAAGAGCGACAAGGTGAAAAAATAAAGGCAAATAATCTTTAGTAAAAACCGTTGACAGAATTTTGTCGTGAGATAAAAACTGCCAGCGGTTTTTTGTTGCCTGAAAATTTGCGATAAGCTCCGTTAGAACATGCAATGTGTTTGCTCAGATAGTTTTTCATTGTCCGAAAAAGTTTCTATAAACTTCTTATAATGTGTAAAAAAAAGACACTTTCTTCAGGTTATCTTCTATCTTTAAGCAACTGAAATAGATAAAGATCGCTTGTTTAATTCTTTGTTTGTGTAAAATACTAGCCTACATGATCTGTAAAAGGTTATATACGAAGCAAAAAGGATGAATTATTGAAATTATATTAGCATGTATTATTAGTCTTGGAACGAATGTTAAAAGGATTTATTCCAATGGCTTTATATATGATGATAATTAATTGTAGGTAATTCGAACAATGACTTTGTTAAGTTGATATCAAAGAAAGAAAATGGATTGATGAGTAAATTTTAGAATAGAATGAATCTCAGATGTACAATAGTTTTATTATCCATTTTGTCTTTTCCTAATATAATCTGGAGCCAGGTAATAGGAAAAATAATAAACACGAGTAACCAGCCGGTGGACGGTGCTACCATTGTCATGCAGCTTCCGGATTCAACCTATCTGGGGGCAGCTATCTCTGCGGCCGACGGTACATTCAGGCTTGAACCGGAGCCGAAAAAGTATCAGCTCATTATCCAGCATCTGCTTTATCAGACCAGGCAGGTAAAGGGGCAGGCGCGTGATGCGGGTATTATTACGCTGGAGCCGAAAGACTATAATCTGGAGGAAGTGGTAATAAAGGGAGAAAGACCGCTGGTTAAAGTGGAAGACGGACGACTGGGCTATGACCTTTCGGTACTTTCGGAGAGACAGGTTGTAAATAATGCCTACGAAGCTATATCCAAACTGCCGGGAGTACAAGAGAGTAACGGCGCGCTTTCTCTTGCCGGAGCAAGTTCCCTTACCATTATACTAAACGGTAAGCCTACCACCATGACAGCGGACCAACTGGAAACATTGTTGCGCAATACACCGGTGGATCGTGTAGAGAAAGCAGAAGTCGTGTACAGTGCTCCTCCTGAATTTCATGTACGTGGAGCTGTCATCAATGTGGTGATGAAACGCTCGAATGACTATTCATTTCAGGGAGAGTTGAGTACTTATTATCAGAACAGGTATTTTAGCAGTGGTGGTGCAAACGGGAATTTCCGTTTGTCCATACCTAAAGTAACTTTGGATGTTATGTATGGAGCCGACAATGTCAAAATAATGGAATATACAGACTTGTTTTCCAGACATACATTGGGCGATAAGGTTTATGAAATAACCCAGAATGAAAGACTAAGTACCAAAAGCTGGACACATAATGTAAGAACAGCATTGGAATACAATATCAATGAGAAGAATCATCTGAATGTTGCCTATACGGGAAGTTTTACTCCCGATAGAGACGGCCGTAGCATAGCTGATGGAAGTTTTCAGCAGTCCACTCTCGATAAGTTTACGGAAAACAAGATGCATAACATAGCCCTACAGTACAGTTCCGGTTTCGGACTTGAACTTGGCGGTGATTATACCCGTTATACATCCGATAACAATCAGACTATGTCAACACAGCTTGCCGACAAGAGTGAGAACGCATATACCCTGACCGGCGGGCAGCGTATTGACCGTTACTCTGTTTATGCAGACCAGAAACATCGTCTGGCAAATAACTGGGGCATAGGTTACGGCGTATCGTATCGCTATACAAATAACTATGATTTTCAGACTTATGATAATGTGGCGGGTAATATAAAACCTGAAAATACAGACGCTAAGCTGGAAGAACAGACAACTAATTTTTATTTCTCGCTGAGTAAGAGTTGGGCGACCGGTACTTCGTTCTCTGTTTCTGCAACGGGAGAATATTACACGATCGGGAACTATCACAAATGGGCAGTCTATCCGCAAGTCTCACTGACATATCTGAAAAGCCCGCAACATATTTTCCAGCTATCCCTGTCAACAGATAAGACGTATCCCGGTTATTGGGATATGCAGTCGTCAGTCACCTATCTGAACGGATATTCTGAAATTCAGGGAACCCCCGGTTTACGACCTATGACAACCTATAGTCTGAATGGAAACTATATATTAAAACAGAAGTATATATTTGGTCTGTTCTATAAACATACTTCCGACTACTTTGCTCAGGCTCCCTATCAGGCTACCGACCGTCTGGCATTGATATATAAAAATACCAACTGGAATTATATGCGTATGATAGGCGCAAATGTCATTTTACCGTTCAGTCTTGGCAACTGGTACGATGCAAGACTTACACTTGTAGGAATGCAGGCACGGGAAAAATGTGATCAGTTCTTTGACATACCTTTCGACCGAAAGAAATGGTTATTTATCGGAACGCTTGACAATACTTTCAAGGTAGGCAAAAACCTTTCGTTTGAATTGGCGGGTAATATACAGACACCTTTTATTCAGGGTACACTGGATCTCGCAAGCACATTCAATCTTACTGCCGGAATGAAATGGAACTTTGCCAAGAACAAATGTACGCTTACGGCACGTTGCAGTGACATCTTTAACTCCAGCATGCCGAATATGAAAGTTCGCTTTAAAGGGCAGTATTTGGATATGAACAGCTCCTTCTACAGCCGTACCGTATCTCTAAACTTTACATATCGTTTTGGTGGATATAAAAAGCAGGAAGTGAAAGAAGTGGATACATCACGATTCGGACACTAAAGTCCAGCGATATAAAACCTTATTGATTAATAAAACTGAAGAATACAATGAATATTAGAAAAGTGATAAGTGCAATATTCGTTTTATATTGTTCTAATGTTATTTGGAGTCAGACGACAGGGAAAATAGTAGATACCAAGCATCAGCCGGTGGAGGGTGCGACCATTGTCATGCAGCTTCCAGATTCTACCTATTTGGAGGCAGCTATCTCTGCGGTCGACGGTACATTCAGGCTTGAACCGGAGCCGGAGAAATATCAGCTCATCGTTCAGCATCTGCTTTATCAGACTAAGCAAGTAAAGGGGCAGGCGCGTGATGCGGGTATCATTACATTGGAGCCGAAAGACTATAATCTGGAGGAAGTGGTAATCGAGGGGGAACGCCCGTTCGTCACCGTGGAACAGGGAAAGCTGAATTATGACATTTCGACCCTCACGGAGAAACATATCGTAAACAATGCTTACGAGGCTATTTGTAAGCTGCCGGGGGTACAGGACAGGAACGGCAAACTCTCGCTGGTGGGGGCAAAGGATGTGACGGTGATTCTGAACGGGAAGGCAAGTACACTGACACAGGAGCAGCTGATCGAGATGTTGAAGAATACTTCCGCTTCGCAGGTGCAGGCCGCCGAAGTGATGTATAACACACCGCCTGAATATCATGTGCGCGGGGCTGCCATTAATATCGTAACGGCAAAGGCTGACAACAATACCCTCCAGAGTGAAGTTTCGGCAACCTACAGCAACCAGTATTTCAGCAGTTACAGCGGAAATGTAAACTTCCTGCTCACAAAAGGCAAGTCGTCGCTGAATGTTTCTTATAACCCGGGCTATTCACATATCATGACCGTGATGGATTTGGCTTCCCTGCACAATTATGACGGGAAGGTATATGACATCACGCAGACACAGAAAATCAATACAAAGGGCTGGAGGCATAATATCTACGCCGAGTACAACTATCAGATAAACGAAGATAATGAGTTGAGCGTGGGCTACAACGGTGCCTTGTCGAACAACGGCAAAGGTACGATTGATGTAAACGGAAACTTTCAGAACAGCCACAACGACAAGTTGCAGGACAGCCGGCTGCACAATGTCTTTGCCCGCTATTCTTCCGGCTTCGGACTGGATCTTGGTGTGGATTATACGGATTATTCGATGAATGATTACAATCATCTGGAAAGCAAACTGACAGACAATACTCGTCAGCTGCTGGACTATACTTCGGACCAAAAGATACGCAAGTTCTCTGTATATGCCGACCAAAGCCACAGTCTTGCCAATGACTGGACATTGAAGTACGGTGTCCGCTATGACTATACCGATAACAAGAACAGCCAGCTGTTCAATCAGGCGGAGGGAAAGGGGGATGTGGATAATTCCTCTTCGCGCCTTTATGAGCAGATTACCAACTTTTATGCCGGCTTCGACAAGGAGTTTGAGAACGGACTTTCCCTTTCCTTGTCAGCAACCGGTGAGTATTACACCATCGGAAACTATCACAAATGGGCGGTCTATCCGCAGGCCAGTCTGAGCTATTCGCCGTCGGAAAAGCATACGTTCATGCTGGGCATTTCATCGCAGAAGGACTATCCTACTTATTGGGACATGCAGACCAGTACCACCTACATGAATGCCTACGAAGAGATTCAGACCATCGAGGGACTGCGGCCTGCCAATGTGTACAGTGTGAATGCCAATTATCTCTTCCTTCAGAAGTACATGCTGTCGCTGTTTTATGAGCGTACCAACGATTATTTTACGATGGACATGTATCAGGCGAAGGATCGTCTGGCACTTGTGTACCGCACGCAGAACTGGAATTATTACCAGTCTTTCGGAATGAGTGCCAATATTCCGTTCAGCATCGGAAACTGGCTTTCCTCTCAGGTAAATGCCACGGTTATGAATGACCGTAACCGTTGCGACAACTTCTGGGATATTCCCTTCGACCGGAATAAATGGGCGTGCATGCTGGCCATGCAGAATCATTTCTCGGTAGGTTCCAATATCGGTTTTGATCTGGATGCAACGTATCGATCGAGCATGATTTCCGGTATCAGCGATACGAAACCAGTCTTTACGGTCAATGTGGGGGCGCAATGGAACTTTCTGAAGGATAAGGCAACTCTAAGCCTGACGTGTTCTGACTTGTTTGATACCATGCGCATGAAGGTAAGAAACCGCTATGCAGGACAGCACATCGACTTGAATATGGGACAATACAGCCGTACCCTTTCGGTGAAATTTGTTTACCGTTTTGGTGGCAGCATCAGCAAGGAGAAGAAAGAGGTGGATTCTTCACGCTTCGGACGATAATGTATTTTGAACTACAGTTTTTGACTGAAATTATTGTATAAACTTGACTAATGAAAAAACTATTTTTAGCTTTGATAGCCAGCCTGATCTTGCTGCCGACTTACGGCCAGTATGTTGTAAAAGGAAAAATCATGGACTCAGAGAATACGGTGATGCCGATGGTGAACGTCGCATTCCTGAATCGGGCGGACAGTACACTCATCACGGGAGCGGTATCTGATTCTTGCGGGGTATACAGCACATCGCTTGCCGGGGGTAACTATATTATTCGCTATTCCTATCTGGGCTATCAGACACTGTATAAGGATGTGAAGGTCCATGCAGATCTTGCTCTGCCAGTGGTTCGGATGGAAGTATCACAGACTACACTGAAAGATGTGGAAGTTATCGCGTATCGGAAGCCATTCAAGCTGGATCGTGATGGATTGTTGGCCGATGTGGAGAATACCATTTTATCCCAACAAACGAACTTGAACGACTTGCTCTGTAAGATTCCGGGTATACAGCAAAGAGGAAACTCCGTCGAAGTCATTGGAAAAGGGAATCCTGTCTATTACATCAATGGCAGGGAAGTGGTGGACAAGACCGAACTGGATAATCTTTCAGTTGATCAAATCCGTTCCGTTAAACTGATTTTGAATCCGGGTGTACGATATCATTCTGAACAACGTGCCATAATCGAAATAAAAACCAGGCGGCTGGGGGATGGGTTTGCCTTCAATGTAAAAGGTAATTTACAGCAAGGAAATCACTTCAACCAAAACTATCTTATCAATGGCAGTTACAATTATAAGAACTGGGACTTCTTTTTCTCCTACAATTACAACCGGGGAAAAAATAATTCGGCACTTGACGCTTACCAGCAGACTCAAAGTGACACTATCTGGAACCTGACCAATCTGAACCGGAAGCGAATCTTTAACGAAAGCCATGCCTATACGGGAGGTGTCTCTTATCATTTTTCGCCGGAATCGGAGATTGGGTTGAAGTATGAAGGCAAATACAGCCAGGGCAATACCTTCTCGAACGATACCCTTTCCATGATACCGGATAAAGGAGTTTCTACCTTCATCAAGAATCTCAGTGATGTATCAGCTAAGTCCGTCAGTAATCATTTTAATCTGTATTATATGAACGACTGGAAGAACGGCTGGAGGATGAACGCATACGGGGATTATCTTCATAAGACTGATCGTAGTCGGGGCAATATCTGTGAATGGGAAAGTGACCGTACGGAAACGTCTATGGATTATTACCGCAAGGCGGACTGGGATTTGTTTGCGGCCAAATTCTCTTTGTCATATGAAACGGAGAAGGCAGGAGCTTTCAATCTTGGTTACGATTTCAGTCACACGAGCGGAACCGACTATATAGAATATGTCCGTGCCTTGAATAATGGTCGGACACATAATATGGAGATGAAGAATTCGGTCTACCTGTCGTACGATTACACTTGGAAAAACCTGTCATTAGGGGCAGGCTTACGCTACGAACAGATACGAAGCGAGCTGAAAGAGACCCATGACAACAAGACTCAATATCAGACCTATCACAATTTCTTGCCTTCTGTCTCGCTGAGTTATAATACGGAGAAGCTGCAACAGTCCCTTGCTTACTCCATTCATACGGAACGTCCGCCATTTGATGTGATGAACGATAATGCGGTGTACACAGACCGGTTTACCTATCAGAAAGGAAATCTTTACCTGAAACAGGCCCTGACTCATGACCTGAACTATATGCTGTTTTATAAGTTCCTGTTTCTGAATTTGAATTATACCCTTACCCGTGATCCGCTGGTAACGGCTTTTTATAGTATGCCGGGAAACTCAGCAGTGACGGTCAGCTACATGGATAATTTCGATAAAATGCACAATCTGACGGGTATGGTCAACGTGCAATATCCTGTGAAGTGGTGGATGCCTTCCCTCACGCTGACTTGCATAAAAACTTTTTTCCATTATCCCGGCCCGGATGGAACTACCCTGAAATCAGGACGCCCGCTGGTGATGCTGAACTTCAACAACAGTTTCACACTTCCATCCGGATTTCTGTTGTCTGCCGACTTTAATTATGGTTCCAAAGGGTATTATCAGTTATATGAATCGAAGGGTTATACCTCCCTTAATTTGAGCCTGAAGAAATCGTTCCTGAATGACAAGCTTCAACTTTCACTGGATGCTTACGACATTTTCAATAAGAATAATACGCGTGCTTCAGCCCGTCTGCATGATATTATCATGAATACTGTTGGAAAGGAAGAAACCCGAAAAGTTGGTTTCACGATTACTTATCGCTTCCGTACAGAAAAGAAAATGAATAATCAGAGCGCGGCCGAAAGTGAAATGTCGCGATTGAACATGGATAATCAATAGAAAATGCCGAATGAACAATGTCCAACGATATATGGTCTTGAATTCTTTTTTGCTGGGAGTGATACCCGTAATGGGGCAGCAAAAGGAAGACAAGGAAATCAAGCTGAATGAAGAAGCCGTAAAACTCATTCAGTTTGATTTCCTTCCTGAGAGTATGGATAAATTTAACAAGCCCATCGAAGCTCCGCTTGAAAAGAAATGGATGGAATTTAAGAATCCGTTAGATGAAGGAATCCCAAGAAATATGACAGATTCTTTTTGGGTAAAGAAGCCGAAGAGATATATCCGTATGTGTCCTTATTCCATCTGGACAAAGCGGGGAGAGGACCCTGTATATGATGTAACCATGGAAGGTCGTCCTCCGGAACTCATTATGAATGAGGGTCCGGACCTGAGCAAAAAGATTCAGACAGATTACGGGCATACCCTGAGACCTTCCACGGGCAGAATGTACGATATGCTGAATAACTCCACTCCCATTGAAGTGGACAAAATTTTCAAGAAATATATAAGACCAATTTTTAAGAAAGATAAAAAATGAACTCGTATTCTTTTTATTCCAAAATAAACATATAAATTAGACACCGAATCTTACCCATAAAGGATTACAGATGAATTTGTATAATATGAGACTTAAACTAATCGTTCTATTAATCTGCAGTATTCTGCAGGTAGGCTGTGCGTCTCTTTTGGGAGTGCAGAACAGTAAGTTCACTTCCGAAAAGATTGAAATTGGAATGAGTAAAAAGGATTTTCTGGCGCTTGTTGGTGAACCCTACGCGAAGGAAATGACAATGGACATGCATAACCGTCCCCTTGAACGGTTGCTGTATCAGGAAAGTCTTTATGACCGGGAATGGTACACTTTGACTACGGCATTTACTTTTCAGGATGGAAAACTGGTGAGTCAGGAGGTGATAAACAAAGAATATGTAGATAGAAAGACTCATTGATAAACCTTGACAATGCGATGAAGAGCACACTTCTTCTCTTGATGCTGTATGTTCCGTTTTTAGTAAACGCCCAATCACGTACCTTCTCGGGAAAAGTTTCCGATAAGACGACTGCTTTGCCCATTGGAAGAGTGAATGTGATGGTTTATGTAGAAGAGACAAACAAGCTTGTCAAGTTTGGGACAACCGGAGAGGATGGCCGGTTTGCCATCCAATTGGCTGAAAATCTGACCGCTCCCATGTATGTCAGGTTCTCATGCATCGGCTATGAAACCTGTAGGAAGAGACTGGAAGAAGGGAAAGAAATGGAAGTCTTTCTGTCTCCCCAGGATATAGAAATCAAGGAAGTGGTGGTAAAGGCACCGAGGGTCCGCCTGCAGGGAGATACGATAAAGTATGACGTGCAGCTTTATTCAAAGGAGGGCGACCGCGCCATCGGAGATGTCCTGAAAAGGCTTCCCGGTATAAAGACATCGGAAGACGGTAAGATAAGCTACAATGGAGTACCGATTAACCGTTTCTATATAGAGAACAGCAACTTGTTGGGCACCCAGTATGGAATAGCCACGAACAATATCCCTCAGAAGGATGTGGCAAGCGTGGAGGTCATGCAGAACCATCAGCCCATAAAGGTGCTCGAAGGGCTTGTCTTTTCCGACCAGGCTGCCATTAACCTGAGATTGAAATCCGGTGCCAGGATGAAATGGATCGGCACCTTGAAAGCGGCAGGAGGTATCGGAGACGGGGAAGGACTGTGGAATGGAGAAGGAACGGCCATGCGTTTCAGCAAAGGGTTTCAGACATTGAATACCCTGAAATCAAACAATACGGGACAGGACATCTCAAAGGAATTGAACTCCTTCAATCGCAATGAGATAATCAATGCCCCCAATCTATTGAGGGAGTATATTGACATCACACCACCCTATTCATTGGGTCTGTCGAGAGAACGCGAACTCCAGAACCAGACGCATCAGGTGACATCTCACAATCTGTTTAAGTTGAAGAGCGGTCAGGATATAAAGTTCAGTCTGACCTATCAGAACCATCGTGAGAAGACCTTGAAGAAGGCCCAAAGCGTTTATTATGATCCGGCCGGCAATGAGCAGTGGAGGATGGATGAAGTGGAAGACGGAAATTTTCACAAGAATGTGCTCAATGGGAAGGTCTCTACCGAAATCAACAGGAGCGACTATAATCTTACGGAGAATCTGGATGTGACGCTGGACTGGAAAGACCGGGACGTGCGGTTGGGCGGCTATCAGTCTAACAGCCAGAATATGTATGAGGGAGGGAAGAAACTCGCCAACGACCTGTTTCTGATGAAAAGAAACGGGAAGAAGTTCGTCAATTTCACTTCTTATCTTTTGTATCAGGCTCAGCCGCAAAGACTGAGTGTGTCCAGGGAGGAATCGGCTGTCATGCAGCATATCCGTCCCTCAGAGTTTTTTACAGACAATTCCGTCAGTTGGGGTGCGGTGAGTGGCCTTTTCACTTTTGACTTCAAGTCCAGTCTTGGCGGTATGTTCCGGAAGTTCGAATCGGATTCATACGGTTTGGAGGCAGCGAATGTGGCGGAACGGAACAATATGGAGATGGGATTTGTCAAGGCCGGTTTCAGTCCGGAAATGAAATACCAGGATGAAAAGCTGGTTGCCACCCTGAGCCTTCCCCTCAATTATTACCATTATCGCAGTGAGGCGGACAACAGCGCATTGCGCCACGACAAACTTTCATGGCAGACCTCACTCTATGCGGAATATCGATTGAACAGCAGGATGAAGATTCAGGCCAGAGGAGACTACAGGGAGAATCCGGTCAGTCTGTCCGGCTTCTATCCCGGCTCCGTGCTGACCACTTACCGTACACTGACGGAAGGACTGACAGATTTCTTTCATACAGTGGATGCGTCTGTCGGTGGTGGAATAGAATACAATATACCGCTGAGCGAGTTCTTTTCCAGCATCAGGTTCCGAAAATCCTGGAGCCGTTCGCCGTATACCGTGTCTCAGCGGATGCAGGACCAGTATATTCTGTCAGGATATGTGAATGTTCCGCAGAAAGCGAATACGACGAATCTGGACTTCAGTGTCACCAAGGCTACCGGATGGGCGAAGGCAAAGTTTACGCTGGATGGCGGATGGTCACGCAGGGATGCATTTCTGTTCCGAAGCGAAGGGAAGGTGGAGAGCCGTCAGGATAATTTCACCCTGAGTCCGGAAATCGACATGAATGTCCTTTCGTGGATGAACGTCAATTATCGGATGGGATTCTCGCATACCAGGTTTCACATTAGTAACAGTGAGGAGAAGGAGAAAACCTACCAGCTTCAGCAGAAGCTTTCTGTCAGGTTCCTGCCTTCCGAAAAATGGAGCTTTACGGTATGTGGAGAACACTTTGCCAACAAAATAAGCCAGACCGATACCCGGCATTTCTTTTTAGGGGACATACAGGCCACTTATAAGGCGACGAAACGGCTGCACATAGACTTTCATCTGAACAACCTGTTCAACGAAAAGGAATACGCCTATACGACCTTCCTGCCGGATGCCACTAAAATAAGCCGGAGCTATACGATTCGTCCGAGGAATATCATGGTGGGTGTGTACATTTTGTTTTAGCTCCTGAGCTTTTATCTGGTTTTTATGACTTAAATAACGTGAGTTCGACGAATTATAAGTTCTTGTAAAT
>ULQU01040358.1_pt1 | contig 14708 bp, 14 predicted proteins | sample 1954841 | NCBI WGS metagenome assembly ULQU01 (sample SAMEA4835664, study PRJEB28245) | human gut metagenome | biome: gut microbiome; material: fecal sample | place: Denmark | collected 2008
CCAGCCGAGTTTGGTTGGAGCGACTTAGGCAGCTGGGGCAGTCTCCGAACCTTGCTTCCACAGGATGAGGCTGGCAATGCCAAGATAGGCAAGGACATCCGCTTGTATGAATGCAAGAACTGCGTAGTTCATGCAGCCGATGAAAGCAAGGTGGTAGTTCAGGGATTGGATGGCTATATCGTAGCAGAGAAGAATGGACAACTGCTTGTTTGTTCTTTGAAAGAAGAACAGAGAATTAAAGAATTTGGAAAATAATGGCACAATCAGTAAAAGTTAATTATATACTCAATCTTATCAATACGGGATCGCAGATGCTGTTCCCATTGATAGCTTTTCCTTACATTTGCCGAGTCATTGAGGCAGATGGTATTGGTCTTGTGAATTTTTATCAGTCTATCATCAAATATATTTCTCTTTTTACTTGTCTTGGTATACCTATGTATGCTATCCGAGAAATAGCGAGAGATAGAGATGATGTGGTAAAGATGAATAGAACAGCTGTAGAATTATTGTTGCTTCATACTTTTCTCTCGCTATTGGGATACGTTGTTGTGGCAATACTATGTATGGTGGTACCACAGATAAAAGCGGATATACCATTGTTCTTAATTTTAAGTCTAACTATATTTTTTACAGCAATAGGCTGCGAATGGTTTTATCAAGGAATAGAGGATTTTAAGTACATCACAATTCGAGGGCTAATTATCAAAACGATAGCTTTGATATTGTTATTTGTTTTTGTGCGTACCAAGGATGATATCCTATACTTTGGCTGCTATATGGTTTTTGGTGTATTGGGTGGAAACATCTTTAACTTCTTTCGCCTCCGTAAATATATACACAAAGAAAATATCTTATTTTCCGAATTGCATATTAAACGACATATTAAGCCTGTATTAAAGGTTTTCTCTTTTTCGGTTGTTACGAGTATATACCTTCAGCTCAATACCGTATTGTTGGGATTCTTGAAAGATGCAACAGTGGTCGGCTACTTTACAGCAGCAACAAAAGTGATGGGAATGCTTTTGAGTATGTCGGCATGTTTAGGATCAGTAATGATGCCTAGAGCCTCTCATTTAATAGCGGAGAAAAAGAACAAGGAGTTTGCTCATCTTATCCAAAAATCTTATGACTTTACATTGGCAATTGCTTTTCCCGTAACTTGTGCTTTGGTATTCTGTGCACCTTCTATCATTATGGTAATTTGTGGTAATGGTTTTGAGCAGTCTATTTTACCTTCACAAATTATTGCTCCTATTATATTGATGGTTGCTATATCAAATGTTATTGGCATCCAGATACTTTATCCTAAGGGGAAGATAAATATTGTAACTTACTGTTGCGGAATTGGTGCTATTGTAGATTTACTTCTCAATATTTTGTTGATCCCTTCTTTATCATATGTTGGTACTTCTATCGCCTATTTGGGGGCTGAAGTAATGACAACTGTGACAATGTATATTATTGGCAGAAGGTATATTCCTCTTCAATATTTTAAAAAGAGTCATTTTAATTACTTAGTGGGATGCGCACTTATGTCTTTAACCCTATATGGAATTACGTTTTTAGATATGACTCATCTTTTAATGTTAGTTGTTCAAGGTAGTATAGGAATTGCAGTTTATCTTGTCGTTCTATATGTTTGTAAGGACTCATTATTGACACAAATACTATCAAAATTTAAATAAAATGTTGTTTGTCTTAGATTTTATATTGTTGTGCAATCTATTATTTGCGCTTAAATATTTCAAGAATATTGTTGCTCCCCCGGTTCTACTTGGAACTGGCATGCTTGCTGCAACACTAATAGCTTCATCATACTATATAGAGTGGGATATGAAAAGCATGCTTTTTAAGACCTTTTCTATTATTGCAGGAGGAACAGTTTTCTTTACGATATGTTGTATATTCTTTAGAAACATTTTTGGTTGTTATAAATCACTAACAAAGAAACAGATTGATGTGCATATCTTAAAGTGGCATAAAATTAATGCCTTTTTGATTTTTTCTATTGTAATCGGTTGCTTGGCGATATTACTGAAACTCTATTATTTGAGGGCACACTTTGGCTCTCTTTTATCTATTTCAGAATTAATAGTTGCTCGTAGAGATGATGAATGGACTGGTAATAATGATTTTCTTATGCCATCGTGGGTAAGGCAGTTTGGTAGTTTTACTTCTGTCATTTCTTATTTTACAATGTGGCTTTGGACACTATTGATATTCATACCTAAAAAACAAAGAAATAAGAAGGTTTATAGATTAGTCTTATTACATATAGTCATAAGTTTTTTTGATGGCTTATTCAGTGGCTCAAAAGCTCCAGCTATGAGTATGGCTTTAAGATTTGTTGTGTTCTATATGTATAATTATTATTCAATAAAAGGAAGTTTTTTGTTAAAGAAAATACTTGTTGTTCGTTTACTATTGGCAATTTTATTTGTTGCATTATCCTTTAGAGGTTTGAGTTTGTTAATAGGACGTTCAGTAGAAGATAGGACAAATTCAGATTTGTTAGCAGAATATTGTGGCGCAGAAATTAAAAATTTAGACATATTTTTATCTCAAAATAAACATTATAACACAAAGAAGTGGGGAGAAAATACCTTTTACGCTTTCTATGAAGAGATGGATCCTACATATTTTTATGGAAATCAAGAATTCCATATGGTAGGTAATTACCATTTAGGTAATGTCTATACGATGTTTAGACCTTATTATGAAGATTTTGGAATGGTGGGTGTATATTTAATGTGTTTTTTTATGGCTTTTGTGTCAATGTACATATATGAGAAAACACTAAGGTCGATAGTACAGCCAACAAAAATAAATCCTATTCTTTTTATGTATAGTAGTTTGGCTTTGAGTTTATTCATGTCATTCTTTTCTGGAAAATTTACAGAGTCTATTTGTCGTTTAGGATGGCTGAAATCTATGCTGTATGTGTATGTCATGGTAGTATTTTTACGTAAATATATTTATACAAATTATGAAAAATAGTAAAATGTTGACAATTGTGATTCCAACATATAATATGGAATTATATTTGAATCGTTGCTTGGATTCCTTGCTTATTAAAAACCAAACAGTTTTTAATAAGATGCAAGTTCTTGTTGTAAACGATGGGAGTAAAGATAATTCTTTGGAGATTGCCAAGAAATATGAAACCAAATATCCAAATGTATTTTCTGTAATAGACAAAGAAAATGGTAATTATGGTTCTTGTGTAAATAAGGGCTTAGAATTGGCAGAGGGAAAATTCTTTAGAATTTTAGATGCAGACGATTGGGTTATAACATCACAATTGGAGGAATTTATATGCCAATTAGAAAACATAGAAGAAGATTTAGTGTTAACTAACTATTCTTTTGTTACAGAAAAGGACAAACGAATGGTTTCTATGCGTAATGCTGCTTATTCTAAAGTATTTGAGATTGATGATTTTGATTTTCACGCATCTGGCAATGATATGTTACTGCGTATGCATGCAATGACTTATAAAACCTCTTTGCTTCACAGAATAGGGCTTAAATTACAATGTGGTATAAGCTATACTGACGCAGAGTATTGCTATTATCCTTTTGTAAAAGCTTCCAACATGATTTTCTTGAATTTGGATCTTTACCAATACTTTTTAGGACGAGAAGGTCAAACTGTATCAAAGGATAGTATGGTTAAAAATTTTAACCATTTCTATCTTGTTGGTATAAGAATGTTGAAAGATTATTTGTCAATAACATCTTTATCTAAGGCGAAACGTAAAACTTTAGTTTACTTTATTTCTAATTCTTTGTTTGGCATATATGCAGTGTGTTTAATCTATGCTAAACAAGTTTCTAACGATCAGATTGGAAAATTAAGAGAAGTAGATGATTTAGTATCCAAAGAGCGTAAATTACGTAATAAAGTTTTTCGTTTTACATATAGAAAAATACCATTTGTATTAGTATGGAAACTGTTGGGTATAAGATTGGGACAAAATGTATGGATATAGTTGTTGATTGTAGAGTTTTTACAAAGCGAGCGACAGGTGTGGCTACGTATGCGATAGACGCCATTCGAGCTATATGTCAATATATACCAGATTGGCATTTGACGTTGGTTAGTCCAGTGCCGTTTCATAAATCTATTGTTGGGTTGCCTTTGGACAAGGTTGATGTCATTATTGAGCCTATGTTTGGATGTGCTAAGATGCCAAATGTCGTTTGGTTTCATTTACATTTTCCGAAAATAGTAAAAAGACTAAATGCTGATTTAGTTTGGACTCCACGACCAGAAACACCGATACTTTCTGTAGGTAAGGCAAAGAGACTGATAACGGTGCATGATGTAGTTGGTAAGGAGTTTAGGGACACAATGACATGGAAGTCAAAACTCTTGTCTATTCCATTAAGTGAACGTTCTATTAAGTGTGCTGACTATATTTGGTGTAATTCACATTATACAGAAGGTAAATTAAATCAATATTTCCAAAATAGGAAACAAAAAAAGGTTGTGATAGGTGATTCTTGTAGTACACTTTTTAAGAGACTTTCAATTGATGAATCTGTAAAAAAAGCTCTTTTCCAAGAATATGGTATTACGAAAGGTTTTATATTGTTTGTAGGAACGTTGGAACCTCGGAAGAATTTATCTTTTTTACTTAAAATCATCCCTGAAATTTATAAAAAGAGTGGTTATAAGTTACTTGTTGTTGGTGCTAGCGGTTGGAAAAATTCTGATGTAGCACAAATTATAAATGCTCCATCTTTTCCTAAGCAAGCTGTTGTTTTTGCTAAGTATATCGAAATGGAAAAACTTATTCTGTTGTATAATTTAGCAACTCTATATGTATCAACAGCCTTGAACGAAGGATTTGGGATGCCTCAACTTGAAGCTATGGCATGTGGCTGTCCTGTTGTTAGTCCTCACAATTCTGCGATGGTAGAAGTTGTCTGTGGTAGAGGTTTAACAATCGAAGGTTGGAATCAGGCAGTATGGGTTAATACTATATCTGATTTATTGTCTAATCCACAGAAACTTGATAAGTTAAAGCATCCCGATGTGTCTGAATACAACTGGAAAAATATAATATTTAGAGTTAAACAATATATAAATAATGTAAGCTTATGAATGTAGCTATAATTATTGCTGGCGGTGTTGGAAATCGCATGGGGCAAAGTATTCCCAAACAGTTTATCAATGTGTATGATAAACCTATCTTGATGTATACATTGGACGGGTTTGAGAAACATCCTATGGTGGATGCCATTGAGGTTGTTTGTATTGAAGGGTGGGAGAATGTAGTATGGTCTTATGCCAAGCAATACAATATTACAAAACTGAAATGGATTGTAAAAGGTGGAGCTTCAGGGCAAGAGTCTATCCGTAATGGAGTATTCAATCTAGAAGACAAGTGCTCAAAGGATGATGTTATTATTATTCATGATGGAATACGCCCATTGGTGGATGCAGAGGTGTTGACTGATGTCATCAATAAGGCTAGCATTTATGGTAATGCTGTTACCTCTCTCCCATATAATGAACAGATTTTTGTTGTTAGCAAGGATGATGAGAAAACTACTACTCAATTCATTCCACGAGAAACATTAAGAAGAGTTTCTACTCCACAGGCCTATCAGTTTGAATTGCTTGATAGTAAATATCATGAGGCTTTTGAAAAGGGTATTGGCATTTATGGCTCTCATTATACAAACACCATGATGGTGGAATTAGGAGTACGTTTGTATTTTGCCGCAGGAAGTGATAAGAATATCAAGTTGACAACTCCTGATGACTTAGAAATGTTTAAAGGTTACCTAAGACGAAAATAGGGTATGTTTAAGAAAATATTGCTGCATTTTGCAAATAGTTCCATTACCCCCCCCATTTTGCGGAATAAGCTATTGAATCACATTATTGGTAAGGTCTCAATATCAGCTGAAATACGTAGCGGTTGCTATTTTACAGGCAATAAGATTCGTATAGGTGAGCGAGTTTTTATAAATAAGTTTTGCCGTTTTTTTTCTCATAGTCAGGAAAATTCGGAAATCATTATTGGGGACGATGTAGCTATAGCTATGGGGTGTACATTGACAACTCATACACATAACATAGGAAAAGCTCTCCGAAGAGCACCGCGAAAAACATTGTTGGGGCCAATTGTTATTGAGTATGGTTGTTGGATAGGAGCAAATGTAACAATACTTCCAAATGTGACAATTGGACATGGAACGATAATAGGTGCAGGAAGTGTGGTATTAAAAGATTGTCTGCCGAATTCAGTATATGCAGGGAATCCTGCAAGATTAATAAAGAAAATAGAAGAATGAAATTAAATAAAAATCATCCTCTTTATCAGGAGGATTTACAGAATATTCTCTCCTTGGAAGGTCTGAACAACATTCAAGGAAAGACTTTTTTGATAACAGGTGCTACGGGTATGATTGGCGTAATGCTGATTGACGCATTAATGGCATTAGGTAACGTTAAAGTAATAGCAGTCGGACGCAATAGAGAAAAGGCAAAAAGTAGATTGGGAGAATATTTCGAGAATGATAATTTTGAGTTTTTGGTTCAAGATGTATGTTTGCCTTTCCCAAATAATTTGGATGTTGATTTTATAATTCCTGCTGCGAGCAATACACATCCTTTGGCATATTCTAAGTATCCAATCGAAACAATTTTGATAAATGTAAAAGGAGCAGAAAATGCCTTAGAGTTAGCTAGTAAATGTAATGCAACTGTTGTTTATACTTCTACCAATGAGATTTATGGAAATGCAATAGCTAATGAAGTCTTTACAGAGGATTATAATGGAAAATTAAATCTAAGTAATGCACGTTCGTGCTATAATGAATCCAAGAGAACTGCAGAATCTTTATGTCAGTCATATATTGTTGAAAAAAATGTACATGTAAAAATCGCCCGTTTATGTAGAATATTTGGACCTACAATGTTAGAGTCAGATAGCAAGGCTTCTTCTCAATTCATCAAGAAGGCCATAAATAACGAGGATATTGTATTGAAGAGTGAAGGAAATCAATACTTCTCTTACACCTATGTAGCTGATGCTGTTATAGGATTGTTACAAGTGCTTTTGCATGGAGAGATAGGTGTGGCATATAATGTGAGTAGCGAAAAGACAAATATCCACTTGAAGGATTTTGCCCAATTGTGTGCTGATTATAATCATAAAAAGGTAATCTTTGATTTACCTTCTGCTGAAGAACGTAAGGGATACAGTATTGCTATGAAAGCAATACTGTCAAATGAGAGAATCAAGGGTATTGGTTTTAAACCAATGTATTCTATGCAAGATGCCATTTGTAGAACTTGTAAAATCTTATGCAATGAATAAGTTAAATATAGATGAAGTACATCAAATTCTATTAGGTATAGGAAAGGAATTTCACAGAATCTGTACCATAAACAATATTCCTTATTACATGATAGGAGGCACTCAATTAGGAGCGATTCGACATGGTGGTTTTATTCCATGGGATGATGATATGGATTTTGGGATACCAAGACCATATTATGAAAAGTTTAAAAAATGTTGTTTAGAACAAGCACAGCATCCTTACGAGTTGATTACAGGCGAAAATTCAAGCTATCCAATAGGATATTATAAAATGCAGGATAAAGGAACGCTTATTGAAGACCCAATGATGGGATTTAACAATAGTTCTCCTATAGGTGTCTATATAGATATTTTTCCTCTTGATGAGTGTAGTAATGATTATTCAAAGCTCCATAGCCTAGATAGAAAAAGAATTATATTTGACCATATTGTTAGAGGTATTTTCGAAAAAATTCCTCATCGTAAATGGTATTATGGTATTGCTAATTATATATTGCATTATCTTCTTCCTCATAATCATACAGCAAAGATGTGGTGGATGAGACAAAAAAATGCAATATGTATGAAGTATTCTCAAACAGGAAAAGAAGCGATGATAAATCTTTATGGTATTTATAAAGAGAGAGAGCTTGTTGATAAAAGTATTTGGGGAAAGCCTACATTGTATAAATTTGAAGATACTGAGTTCTTGGGTCCAGAAGATTATGATGGATTCTTGAAGCAAATCTACAAAGACTATATGAAACTGCCTCCTGAAAACAAGCGGCATATTCATGTAGATAATGTGTTTCGGAAGTAGTATTAAAAAAATGTTCTTTTATGCTTGTAGTTGTTAATGCCCGTTTTTTAACCCAGAAGGTTACTGGTGTCCAGCGATTTGCCATGGAAATTTGTCTTCAATTAAAGGCGATGTTAAAAGAAGCAGAGTTTGTAACACCTGGTGATGTGATTCAAAAAGAAGCTTATCAAGAATTGAATGCAAAAATTATTGGTAGTCATCATGGTCATCTTTGGGAGCAGTTGGATTTGCCTAAATATTTAAAGTCTAAGGGGAAGCCTTTGTTGGTAAATCTTGCTAATTCTGGTCCTTTGTTTTATAAAAACAAGATAGTTACTATTCATGATGTAGCATATAAAGTATTTCCACAGACTTATCCGAAATCATTTTTGCTATATTATAACTTGATGATACCTCGGTTACTCAATGGCTCTAGACATGTTGTTACGGTAAGTCAGTATTCCAAGGAAGAGATATGTAAGTTTTATCATGTCGGTAAGGATAAGGTTTCTGTGGTTTATAATGCTGTTTCTGATAGTTTTAAACCGTTACGTCAGTCTGTTGATGCAGCCTATTTCCTTGCCGTTTCGTCTATGAACTACAGGAAAAACTTTATTTATATATTAGATGCTTTCTGCAAGTATCAAGAGCAGGGTGGTAAGGAATTTCTTTATATAATAGGTGATTTGAAGAATGCAAGTTTTAAGGAAATAGACTTATCTAAATACACATGCAATCCCAAAATATTTTTTTTAGGGCGTGTTTCTGATGAAGATTTAATCAAGTATTATAGCAATGCTGTAGCCTTTGTTTATCCTTCCTTTTATGAAGGATTTGGAATTCCACCTTTAGAAGCACAAACTTGCGGTTGTCCTGCTATATGCGCAAAAGCAAGTTGTCTCCCTGAGGTTTTTGGTGATAGCGTCTTGTATTGTGATCCTTATGATCGAGATAGTTTGGTAATCTCTTTCCAGAAAATGGCATCTGATAAGACTTTCAGAAAATTATTGATTGAAAAAGGCAATATAAATACAGGTAAATATTCATGGGAAAAAAGTGCAAAACAACTTCGAGATATTATAGAAAGTTTAGTTTGATTCCTGTGCTTTTAATATAGAATTCTTTATTTTTTTAATATGATTATACGTAGTAAAGCTCCCCTTCGCCTTGGTTTGGCAGGAGGTGGTTCCGATGTATCGCCATATAGTGATATATACGGAGGATTGATATTGAATGCAACAATCAATTTGTATGCATATTGTACAATCGAAGAAACTGATGACAATCAGATAACTATCAATGCGTTTGATGCGCATTGCAACAAGAGTTATCCTATGGCTGAAAGTTTGGAGATTGATGGTGAGGCAAGTCTCATCAAGGGTGTATATAATCGAGTAGTGAAGGATTTTGGCATTGGTGCTAAATCTTTTAAGATTACTACTTACAATGATGCTCCTGCAGGTTCTGGTTTGGGTACATCATCTACCATGGTGGTTTGTATCTTGAAGGCATTTGTAGAGTGGCTTGGGTTGCCATTGGGTGATTATGAGATTTCTCGACTTGCTTATGAGATAGAGCGTAAGGACTTGGGGTTATCTGGTGGTAAGCAGGATCAGTATGCAGCTGCTTTCGGTGGCTTCAATTACATGGAGTTCTTGCAAAACGATATCGTCATCGTGAATCCATTGAAGATTAAGCGATGGATTATCGATGAGTTAGAGGCAAGCATGCTTCTTTACTTTACAGGTAAGAGCCGTAGTAGTGCTGCCATTATTGAGGAGCAAAAGAAGAATACCTCTCATGGTGATAATGATGCTGTGGAAGCTATGCATAAGATTAAGCAGAGTGCCAAGGATATGAAACTTGCTATTTTGAAGGGTGATATTGATGGATTTGCTGACATTCTCCGTGAAGGTTGGGAAAATAAGAAGAAGATGGCGAATAACATCACCAATCCAATGATTCAGGAGGCAATGGATGTAGCTATGGCTGCAGGTGCTAAGGCTGGAAAAGTTTCCGGTGCCGGAGGTGGCGGTTTTATCATGTTCGTGGTAGAACCTACACGCAAGAAGGAAGTGGAAGAGGCTTTGAAGAAACTTAATGGTTTTGTGATGCCATTCCAGTTCTCTGATGGTGGTGCTCATGGATGGAAGATTTATCCTACAGACGATGTTCGAATGTTGAGTGTTAAATGTTGAATGTTTAATTGAAGAATTCATATATGAACAACCATATTGAAACTTTGGTACAACGATATCTACAATTGGAAAGTTGTAATGATGATATATTGAAAGCTTACCAAATCCTGGAGGAAGCTTATTCGGCTGGTCGCAAGTTACTTGTTGCTGGTAATGGAGGTTCGGCATCAGATTCTGAACATATTGTTGGTGAGTTGATGAAGGAGTTCAAACTGAAGCGCAAGATTTATGCTGCTCAGATTGATAGACTTATGCAAATTGATGCAGAGATGGGTACTGTGTTGGCTGATCATTTGCAGGGAACTCTTCCTGCCATATCTTTGGTGGGTGAACCTTCTTTGACTACAGCATTTATGAATGACGCCGTTCCTGTTTTGATCTTCGCCCAGCAGGTAAATGGTTTGGGTAGAGCAGGTGACGTATTCTTGGGTATATCAACTTCGGGTAACAGTAAAAATGTACTTTATGCAGCAGTAGCAGCAAAGTCTAAGGGCTTGAAGGTGATTGGCTTGACTGGTCAGAACGAAAACAAGTTGGAAACATTCGCTGATGTTTGTATCCATGTCCCTGAGACAGAAACTTATAAGATTCAGGAGCTTCATCTTCCTGTATATCATTGCTTGTGCTTGATGTTGGAAGAAAAGTTCTTTGGAAATTCATAAACTCACACGGATCACACAAAACGCACGAATTTTATATTTATTCGTGTTATTAGAGTGATTCGTGTTCAAAACTGAAATTGTATGAAAACAATACTTATGGCGGGCGGTAGAGGAACCCGTATTGCAGAGCTTTTTCCTGACATACCCAAACCACTGATTCCTGTGGCGGGTATGCCTATTCTTGAAAGAGAAATAAGATCTCTCTGTGCGCAAGGTTTTAAAGATATCATTTTGACCGTAGGTTATCTAGCTGACAAGATTATTGCCTATTTTGGAGATGGCAGTCAGTTAGGGGTAAAGATAGATTATTTTGTAGAAGAGTCTCCTCTTGGCAATGCTGGTGCTTTGTTTAGACTGAGGGAAAAGTTAGGTGCTGAGCCTTTCCTTCTCTTGAATGCGGATGCAGCATTTGATGTTGATTTCAATCGTATGGTTGCATTCCATCAGAATCATGGAGGTCTTGTTACTCTGTTTACTCATCCTAATTCGCATCCATACGATAGTGGATTGATTATTGCTGATGAAAACGGTCATGTAGAGAAATGGCTTGCCAAAGAAGATGAACGTCCACAGTGGTATGACAATCGTGTGAATGCAGGTCTTCATGTGATAGATCCTAAGGCTTTGGATATTAGTTTGAAATCTCTTGTAATCAACAAAGAGTCAGGATTTCCACAAGGAAAGGTTGACTTGGACCGACAGATACTCAAACCTCTATGTGGCTCAAACATGATGTTCTGTTATGACAGTCCAGAATATGTAAAGGACATGGGTACTCCAGAACGTTTTCATCAAGTGGAGGCTGATTATAAAAATGGTGTTGTTCAGGCAAAGAATCTTACCAACAAGCAGAAAGCCATATTCCTTGACCGTGATGGAACAATCAATAAATATGTGGGATTCCTTCGCAATATAGATGACTTTGAACTGATTGAAGGAGTAGCTGAGGCAATCAAGCTGATTAACCAAAGTGGATATTTGGCAATTGTTGTCACAAACCAGCCTGTGATAGCAAGAGGAGAGGTCACATGGGAAGAACTCAACGAGATACACAAGAAAATGGCAACCTTCTTGGGTAAAGAAGGTGCTTATGTTGATGGTATTTATATCTGCCCTCATCATCCAGATAAGGGATTCGAAGGAGAACGCCCAGAATACAAAATAGATTGCGATTGTCGCAAGCCGAAGCCGGGACTCTTATTACAGGCAGCCAAAGACTTCAACATTGATTTGGCAGAATCCTATATGATTGGTGATAGCCAACGAGATGTAGAAGCAGGCGAGAATGCAGGAGTCAATAAGAGCTTCAGGGTGGAAGAAAATGAAACTAACGCTTTGTTGAAAACTATTCAATCTATTATTTGTTGATATGAGAATAATGCATGTATCTAAGTATTACTACCCCTATATTGGAGGGGTAGAAAATACTTGCAAATATTTGGCAGATAGTTTTGCCAAAGATAATGATGTGGCAGTAGTTTGCTTTAACGAAGGTCGAGAGAATACCACTGAGATAGTTGATGGGGTAAAAGTTTATCGTGTTGGAACATGGATAAACATAGCTCGTCAAGCACTTTCGTTAGCTTATTTCCCGATACTTAAAAACGCAATCAAGGATTTTAACCCTAACATTATTCATTTCCATTGGGCAAATCCTTATCCTGCTGTCGTCTTGCTTTCGGTGATACCAAAGAATGTGAAATTGGTGGTGCATTGGCACATGGATATTATAAAACAGAAGAAGATCTATCCTTTTATCAAGCCTTTTGAAACGGCTTTGTTGAAAAGAGCGGATAGAATCATGGTGACAAGTCCTAATTATAGGGATAGCTCCAAACCTCTTCAACCATTTAAGGAAAAGGTGGATATAGTTCAGAGCGCCATAGAGGAAGATTTGTTTGTTCAAAAGGATGGTGATACAGCTCGCATAGTCGAAATTCAAAATCAGTATGGTAATAAGCCAATTATATTCTTTGTAGGTAGACATATTCAATACAAAGGACTGCCATATCTGATAGAAGCAGAAAAGTACGTTAAGTCGGATTGCGTGTTTGTGATTGCTGGCAACGGACCTTTGACAGAAGAGTTGAAGGCTTCTTGCCAATCTGATAGGGTAAAGTTTATAGGCAAGGTATCTGACGAAGACTTGCGTTGTTATCTTTATGCCTCTAGGGTGTTAGCCTTTCCTAGCATAACGAAGAATGAAGCATTCGGTTTGTCGTTAGCTCAAGGTATGTATTGCAAGCTTCCAGCTGTTACCTTTACAATAGAAGGAAGTGGTGTAAACTGGGTGTCAATCAACAATGAAACATGTTTAGAAGTTGCCAATGGGGATTCTAAGGCATATGCTCAAGCTATAGATAGATTGGTAACAAATGATGCCCTTCATCATATATTGGCAGAGGCTGGTCATGAAAGAGTTAAGAAACTCTTTGTGTTAACGAAAGAAATCGAGGCTTGCAAGGAATGCTATGGGAAAGTGATGCAAAATTCTAATCTGTAGTAAAAATTAAGAATATGAAACAATATGATTATTTGATAGTTGGCTCTGGCTTGTTTGGAGCAACTTTTGCTTATTTTGCTAAAAAACAAGGTAAGAAATGTTTGGTAATCGATAAGCGTTCTCATTTAGGAGGTAACATCTACTGTGAGAATATTGAGGGTATCAACGTGCATAAGTATGGTGCACATATCTTCCATACCTCTAACAAAAAGGTGTGGGACTTTGTGAATTCTATCGTTGAGTTCAATCGTTATACCAATTCACCTGTAGCAAACTATAAGGGTAAGCTTTATAATTTGCCTTTCAACATGAACACCTTCTATCAGATGTGGGGTGTAACTACACCAGAGGAAGCGCAGGCTAAGATTGATGAGCAGAAAGCAGAAGCTGTAGCTCGCATGAAAGCAGATGGCGTAACAGAACCACGTAACCTGGAGGAGCAGGCTCAGGTATTGATAGGAAAAGACATTTATGAGAAACTCATTAAGGGCTATACAGAAAAGCAGTGGGGACGCAAATGTACTGATCTTCCTGCTTTTATTATCAAACGCTTGCCCGTTCGCCTTATCTTTGATAACAATTACTTCAATGATAAGTACCAGGGTATTCCTGTGGGTGGATATAATAAGTTGATTGATGGTTTGCTTAAAGGTGTTGAGACCAAAACAAATGTAGATTTCTTTGAGAATCGCCCTTATTGGGAAGGTGTTGCCGACAAGATTGTTTTCACAGGTAAGATAGATGAATTCTATGATTATCAGTTTGGCAAGCTCAACTATCGAACTGTTCGATTTGAGACAGAGGTTATAGACAAACCTAACTATCAAGGTAATGCGGTAGTGAACTATACTGAGCGTGAGATTCCTTACACTCGTGTTATAGAACATAAGCATTTTGAGATGTTTGGTCAAGAGGTATATGAAACTCCAAAGACTGTTATCTCAAAAGAGTTTTCTACTGAATGGAAGGATGGTATGGAACCATATTATCCAGTGAATGATGAAGTAAACTCTTCATTGTATGCCAAGTATAAGGCTTTGGCTGATAAAGAAGATAATGTTATCTTTGGTGGTAGATTGGCGGAATACAAGTACTATGACATGGCTCCTACTGTGGAGAGAGCGATGGAATGGTGGAACTCTAAGGAATGATAGATGATACAGACATCAGCAATCTTTTTGTTCTTAAATTATTGCCTTGGCAAGAAGGTGGATATGAGTATGGT
>ULQU01021039.1_pt1 | contig 14705 bp, 8 predicted proteins | sample 1954841 | NCBI WGS metagenome assembly ULQU01 (sample SAMEA4835664, study PRJEB28245) | human gut metagenome | biome: gut microbiome; material: fecal sample | place: Denmark | collected 2008
GGTCTGACCTTTTTTTGTGCCCATAGGCGAACGGCGCGCGGCGCTGGGGAGCGAGCAGAAGGAGCGGAAGTACTGCGAAGCAACCGGATGATGGCTGCAGGTTGGCCGATGAGTGGATGAAAGGAGTGGAGGCATGTATTGGCTGGTTTCATTTGGGACTGTCAGATGCCGAAAGTTGTGGCGGGACGGCCTGGAGCGGATGGTAGAGGGCCCTCGCGGGGCCGGCAGGCTTGCCGGAGCGGGACGCTGCTCCGCCCGCGGTTCCGTCAAGTCGTGACCGAATCAGTTCCTTTTTCGTATCTTTTTTCTATCTTTGTCTTTTGCCCCGTGTGCGTTTCTTTTCGGCATACGGTCGGCCCGGATGAAGGTATGACGACTTTGACTTCGCGAGAAACGAACGATTTCGACCGTTTCGACCGCATCTACAAGGAGTATGCGGCCCGGATGGTCGTTTTTGCCCGCCGTTTTGTCTCCGACGAGTTCGCCGAGGACATCGTCCAGGATGTCTTTGTCCGCATCTGGCAGCAGGAGCGCTTCCTCATGCCCACGTCCGAGCTCCGCTCCTACCTCTACCGCAGCGTGCTGAACGGCTGCCGCAATGCGATTCGTCACGAGATGGTGGCCGACCGCTTTGCCCGGAATTCGCTCGCCGAACTGCGGCTGGGCGAGGTGGAGTATGAGCTGCGCGTGCTCGACGAGCCGCGCGATGAGCGCACCGAGCGGCTGCTCCGCTCCATCGAGGAGCTGCCGGACCGCTGCCGCGAGGTCTTTCGCCTCTCGTGGTACGACGAACTGCGGAGCGACGAAATCGCCGCGCGCCTCGGCATCTCGCGCCGCACGGTCGACGCCCAGCTCTACAAGGCGCTCCGGTTCCTGCGCGAACGGATGCGCGTGCTGCTCCTTTCGGCCCTCGCCCTCTCCCTTTTCTGCACGTTTCGATGAATTTTTTGTTGCCGGCGTAGGTAATTCGGCCGCACGGAGTGTTCTATGGGTAAAAACTGCAACCGATGAAGGAACTCTCCCCCGAGCTGGAATCCGCTCTTGTCGCCTATCTTGAAGGCGATTGCACGCCGCATGAGGCCGACCTGCTGAAGGCATGGCTCGCCGAGGATGCGGCGCATGCCGAGTTCCTCTACGGTATGAAGCACCTCTACGCCGGGCGCAGCGCTGCGTCTGAGGCCGCCCGCGTCGATGTCGACGCCCTGCGGCGCAGGCTGCTCGAGCGTCACGAATTTGCCGGTGCGACCGCTTCGGCTCCCTCCATTAAATCGATGAAAACCAATCGTCCGCGCAGAGTGTGGCTCCGCGCCGCAGGCTATGCCGCAGCCGCTGCGGCGATGCTGGTCGTGGGGCTGGTCGTCGGGCGCGGATTCGACGCGCAGCGTTCGGCCGACACCTACAACACCATCCGTGTCGATGCCGGCAGCAAGTCGCAGCTGGTGCTCGCCGACGGTACCCACGTGACGATGAAGGCCTCGTCGAGCCTGCGCTATCCCGCCTCGTTCGGCTCGGGTGCGCGCGAGGTGTGGCTCGACGGCGAGGCCTATTTCGACGTCGAACACGACGCCGAGCACCCCTTCATCGTCCACTCGCGCCGTCAGTCGGTGCGCGTCCTCGGCACCACCTTCAACGTGCAGGCCTACTCCAACGAGGAGGTCAACACCGTGACGCTGCTGAGCGGCTCGGTGGGGCTCGACCTGCTCGACAACGAGGGACGTCTGCTCCGCACGCTTCGCCTGCACCCCAACGAGCAGTGCAGCTACGACACGAACGACGGCACCTACCGCCTCACGCCGCTCGACGCCTACGAGCGCCAGTGCTCGTGGGAGGACGGCGTCTACCGCTTCCGCGACGAGAGCCTCGACCACATAGCTGCCCGTCTGCAGAACTACTACGGCGTGCGCATCATCCTGGAGGACGAGTCGCTGGGCGACATCCGCTATACGGGAACCTTCTCGCTCACGGAGCGCCTCGACGAGGTCTTCTCGATTCTCAACTACGACCACCGTCTGCACATCGTGCGCGAGGGGAATACCTTCCGCATCTCGGCGCGGCGCCGGTAGCCCGGCACCGAAGCCCGAAGACCCGAACAACCAGCCAATTGACCGATAGAACAACCGACCGATAGAACAATAGAACAATAGAACAATAGAACAATAGAACGACCAACCGATAGACGAACCGACCGACTTACCTGCAAACCAACCAATCGACCCCGGCCCGGCCAACCGACCGGCCCCGCACCGAAAACCGCACCGAAAACCGCATGCCGCGCCCGCCGCGCGGCGACTACGAATAACCGAAACCAAGACGTTGAATCTTAAACCTTTTCTGCCTATGCTCCATTGACGGACCATTCTCCCCTTTTCCCTATCCATAAAAAAAGAGACGGAGCCGGACATGCTGCGAACATTCCCCGGCTCCCGAATCACTCACAATTCGTCCACACCCGCAGGCGCCTCTTCGACGGTGTCTCGCGGCGTGCGGGTATAAACTACTCACTTAAGAGCTGTTAAATTTTTTATGAAAAAAAAATCTGAATCTTGTCGTCCTGACGCTGCTTTTCCTGCTCGTGGGCGGCAAAATGACGGTTTCGGCGCAGACCGACGCCCTCTCGCGGCGGGTCAGCGTCTCTGTGGACGGCGGTACGCTCGACGACGCCGTCGTACAGATTGAGAAACAGACGTCGCTGATGTTCTTCTACAAGACGCAGGACATCGACCCCGACCACCGCGTGACGCTCCACGCTCGTCAGGAGCCTCTGTCGACCGTGCTCGACCGTCTGGTCGAGGGGACGAAGCTCGGCTGGGAGCTCTCGGGCAACCACATCATGCTCACGCCCCGCAAGGTGGATGACCAGCCCCGCGTGGTGACGGGCCGCGTGACCGACAAGGCCGGCGTTCCGGTCATCGGCGCGACGGTCATCGTCAAGGGTACGACCGTCGGTGCCAGCACCGGGGCCGACGGCTCCTATACGCTCCAGGTTCCCGCTCCGGCCTCCGGCGCCGTGCTGCTGGCCAGCTACCTGGGCTACAACGACGCCGAGGCTGCCGTGGGCTCCCGCACGACGATTGACATCACGCTGAGCGAGTCGTCGCTCAACATGGACGCCGTCGTGGTGACGGCCCTCGGCATCAAGCGCTCCGAGAAGGCCCTCTCCTACAACGTGCAGCAGATTTCGTCGGACGACATCATCGGCAACAAGGATGTCAACTTCGTCAATGCGCTCAACGGCAAGGTGGCCGGTGTGAACATCAACGCCTCGTCGTCGGGTGTCGGCGGCGCCTCGAAGGTGGTCATGCGCGGTACGAAGGGCATCGACCAGTCGTCGAACGCCCTTTACGTCATCGACGGCGTGCCGATGTACAACCTCAGCGGTGAGGGCGGCACGGAGTTCGACTCGGCCGGTACGTCGGAGGCCGTGGCCGACATCAACCCCGAGGACATCGAGTCGGTGTCGGTGCTGACGGGTGCCGCCGCAGCGGCCCTCTACGGCAGCTACGCCTCGAACGGCGCCATCGTCATCACCACGAAGAAGGGTATGGCCGGCCGCACGACCGTCACCGTGACGAGCAACACCGAGGTGCTCTCGCCCTTCGTGATGCCCCGCTTCCAGAACCGCTACGGCACGGGCAACCTCTACGCCTCGGAGGGTCAGACGCTCATGAGCTGGGGCAGCCGCCTCCAGCCGCAGGACCGCACGGGCTACTCCCCCGCCTCGGACTACCTCCAGACGGGCGTCGTCGGCACCGAGACCGTCTCGCTCTCGACCGGTACGGACCACAACCAGACCTACCTCTCGGCTTCGGCCGTCAACTCGCGCGGCATCGTCCCCAACAACGGCTACGACCGCTACAACTTCACGGCGCGCAACACCACCTCGCTGCTCAAGGACCGCATGACCATCGACCTGAGCGCCTCCTACATCATGCAGAGCGACTGCAACATGATTAACCAGGGAACCTACGCCAACCCGCTGGTCTCGGCCTACCTCTTCCCGCGCGGCAACGACTGGAACCGTGCGCGGATGTTCGAGCGCTACGACCCCGAACGCCGCATCTACGTCCAGGACTGGGACGAATGGATTGGTGCGGGCAACCTCACGATGCAGAACCCCTACTGGATTAACTACCGCAACCTGCGCGAGAACGACCGCCGCCGCTACATGCTCAGCGCCAACATCTCCTACAAGATTCTCGACTGGCTCTCGGTATCGGGCCGCATCCGCATCGACAACTCGGTGAACAACTACACCGAGAAGTTCTACGCCACCTCGAACTCGACGCTCATCGAGGGTTCGAGCAACGGTCTGTACGGCATCACCAAGACCGAGGACCAGCAGACCTACGGCGACGTGCTGCTCAACATCAACAAGACCTTCGGCGAGGACTGGTCGCTGCAGGCCAACGTCGGTGCCATCATCTCGGACATCCGTCAGGACTCCTTCAAGAACCGCGGCCCCATCATGGAGTCGGGCATCGCCAACCTCTTCAACGTCTTCCAGCTCGACGACACGCGCGTGCGCCGCGAGCAGGCCGGCTGGCGCGAGCAGTACCAGTCGCTCTTCGCCTCGGCCGAAATCGGCTACAAGGGGACCTATTACCTCACGCTGACGGGCCGCAACGACTGGCCCTCGCAGCTGGCGGGACCCCAGTCGGTCAAGTCGTCGTTCTTCTACCCCTCGATTGGCGCCTCGGTGGTCCTCTCGCAGCTGATTCCCAACATGCCCGAGGAGCTCTCCTACGTCAAGCTGCGCGGTTCGTGGGCCTCGGTGGGTATGCCCTTCGCACGCTTCCTGGCCAACCCCATCTACGTGTGGGACGCCGACAACAAGGTCTGGAAGACCGAGACCAACTACCCGTTCTACGACCTGAAGCCCGAGCGTACCGACTCGTGGGAGGTGGGTCTGACGATGCGCTTCCTCAAGCACTTCAACCTCGACGTCTCGTACTACAACACGAAGACCTACAACCAGACCTTCGACCCGCAGATTTCCGTCTCGTCGGGCTACTCGACCCTCTACGTGCAGACGGGTTCGGTGCGTAACCGCGGTGTCGAGCTGGCGCTGGGCTACAGCAACAAGTGGGGCAAGTTCTCGTGGAGCTCGAACTTCACCTTAAGCGCCAACCAGAACCGCATCCTCGAACTGGTCGACAACTACCGCCACCCCGAAACGGGCCAGCTCATCACCAAGGACCGGCTCGACGTGGGCGGTCTGAACCAGGCCCACTTCATCCTCAAGAAAGGGGGCTCGCTGGGTGACCTCTACTCGATTATCGACCTCAAGCGCGACGCCAACGGCCACATCTACGTCGACGAGAACAACCAAATCTACACCGTCTCGGACAACCTCGACGACATCAAGCTGGGCTCGGTCTTCCCGAAGGCCAACATGGCATGGCGCAACGACTTCAGCGTCGGCAACTTCCGCTTCGGCTTCATGGTTTCGGCGCGCATCGGCGGCATCGTCTACTCGGCCACGCAGGCCCAGCTCGACTACTACGGCGTGTCGGAGGCCTCGGCTGCGGCGCGTGACGCGGGCGGCGTGCGCATCAACGGCGGCTCGATGCTCCCGGCCTACAACTGGTACGAGGTGGTGGGCGGCAAGAACATCCCGCAGTACTACACCTACTCGGCGACGAACGTCCGCCTGCAGGAGGCCTCCATCGGCTACACCATCCCGCGCAAGAAGCTGGGCGACGTCTGCGAAATTACCCTCTCGCTCGTGGGCCGCAACCTGTGGATGCTCTACTGCAAGGCTCCGTTCGACCCCGAATCGGTGGCTACGACGGGCAACTACTACCAGGGCATCGACTACTTCATGATGCCTTCGACGCGCAACATCGGTTTCAACCTCCGGCTTAAATTCTAAAACGTCATGAACATGAACAAGATATCCATCCGCAAGGCCCTCTGCCTGCTGGCCCTCGCTCCGGCGGCGCTGCTCGGCGCCTGCACGGGCAGCTTCGAAGATATCAACACCGACCCCTATGCCGCGGGCAAGGACGACATGAACAACGACAACTACATCGTCTCGTCGATTCTGACCGGCATGCAGGGTTGGGTCATTCCGCTCGATGTCAACACGCACCAGTTCACCGACATCGTGCTGGGCGGCGCCCTGGGCGGCTACACGGCCGACTCGAACCCGGGTCTGTCGACGCGTATCGCCATCTTCAACCCGACCAACGACTGGACGCGCGTGATGCTCATCCGCGTGATTCCCGAAATCTATACGGCCTACAACAAGCTGAAGGTCAACTCGGACGACGAGGTGGCCCTGGCGCTGGCCAGCGTCATCCGCGTCTCGGCCGTGCACCGCGTGACGGACACCTACGGCCCGATTCCCTACTCGCAGATTGGCGCCGATAACGCCCTCACCTCGCCCTACGACTCGCAGGAGCAGGTCTACGACCGCCTCTTTGCCGAGCTCGACGCGGCGCTCGAGGTGCTGCGCGCCCACTCGGCCGAGAGCATCAAGGCCACCTCGGATAAGGTCTATGCGGGCAACCTCGCCAAGTGGGTCCGCTACGCCAACTCGCTCAAGCTGCGCATGGCCATGCGCCTGAGCTACGTGGCTCCGGAGAAGGCCGAAGCGAAGGTGCGCGAGGCGCTGAGCGAGGAGGCCGGCGGGGTCATCACCTCCAATGCCGACAACGCCCAGATTCCGACCCAGAACAACCCCTTCCGCGTGGTCATGTACGACTACAACGGCGGTGACTCGCGCATCTCGGCCGACATCACCTCCTACATGAACGGCTACAAGGACCCGCGCCGGGCGAAGTACTTCACCATGTCGACCTTCACGGGCGGCATCCAGAACGGCTACATCGGCCTGCGCTCGGGCATCAGCATCCCCACGCAGTCGCTTCTCTACTCGAACATGGTGGTCGACTACACCACGCCGCTCATGTGGATGAACGCCGCCGAGGTGGCCTTCCTCAAGGCCGAGGCTGCGCTGCGCGGCTGGTACGGCTCGACGGCCGACGCGCGGACGCTCTACGAGGAGGGCGTGCGCCTCTCGTTCGAGCAGTGGGGTCTGTCGGGTGACTGCGAGGCCTACCTTGCCGACGCTACGTCGCTGCCCGCCTCCTACGTCGACCCGCTGGGCAAGGAGAGCAACACGGGCGAGACGGGTGCCATCACCGTCAAGTGGGACGAGCGCGGCGACTTCGAGACCAACCTCGAGCAGATTATCACCCAGAAGTGGCTGGCCATCTTCCCCTCGGGCTTCGAGGCGTGGTGCGAGTTCCGCCGTACGGGCTATCCGCGCCTGATGCCGGCGACGAACAACCGCAGCGGCGGCGTGATTCCCCAGGGGGGCTATGCCAACCGCATGCCCTATCCCGTCGAGGAGTACCAGGAGAACAATGCGCACATCAACGAAGCACTCACGCTGCTCGGCGGTCCCGACAACATGGCGACCCGCCTGTGGTGGGACTGCAAGGTCAAATAACCCCTCATCCATAGTCAAGTCATGAAACGAACTATCAAACACATAATCTGCGGTGCCGCGCTGCTGGCGGGTGCGCTCTCGGGCGTCTCGTGCAGCGAGTGGACCGAGAATGAGAAAATCGCGGTCAAGGACCCGGTTTTCGGGGAGTCGAACCCCGAGCTCTACGCCCGTTACGTGGCCGAGCTGCGCGCCTGGAAGCAGAGCGAGCATCAGCGGACCATCGTCTGGTTCGACAACAGCAACAAGCAGCCGGCCAGCCGCGGGGGCTTCTTCTCGGACGTGCCCGACAGCGTCGACATCGTGGCGCTCAAGGCCTCCGGCCGACTGACGGCGAGCGAATTGGAGCAGGTCGCCTCGCTGCACGAGAAGGGGACCCGCGTCATCGGGGCCTTCGACTGCACGGCGCTGCTCGCCTCCGGTGAGGAGGGCGACGGAGCCGGCGAGAGCGCGGAGGGAACCTCCGACGCCGCAACGCGCCTGCGCACGGCCCTCGAGACGCGCATGGCCGAGGTGGAGGCCGATGCACTGGACGGCTTCACGCTCCGCTACGAGCCGACCGACATCACCTTCGCCACCGACGAGGAGCGCACGGCGCAGCTGGCGCTCGACGCCGTGGTGGCCGAGGCGCTCAAGGGGTGGCGCCAGCGTCATCCCGAGGCTCTGCTCCTCTTCGAGGGCACGCCCCAGTACTTCTCCGACGTGGAGGCTGCGGCGCTCTGCGACTATCTGGTGGTCCGCTGCCTCGACGCCGAGTCGGTCTACGACTTCGGCATGCGCGCCCGCCGCATGTGCGGTGTTGCGGGGCTCCCCACCGACCGCTTCGTATGGCTCGTCTCGGCCGTACCCCCCGCCTCGACCGACACGACGGGCTATCTGCTCGACGAGTCGGGTGCCTCGGTGCGCGCGCTGGGTGCTCTGGCCGAGTGGATGCTCCGCCCCGAGGAGTTCGGCAAGGCCGCCGTGGGCATCATGGACGTGCAGTACGACTACTACAACTCGACGATGATTTATCGCTACACGAAGGAGGCCATCGAGACGCTCAACCCCTCCCCTAAAAACTAAAAGGCCATGAAAAGATTCCATACAGCTCTTCTGGCAGCCTGCGCGGTGCTTCTCTCGCTGACGGGCTGCAACAAGAAACCGGCCCCCTTCGGGGATTTCGACAACAAGGTCTACATCGACCAGAACACGAGCGTGACCACGCTGCTGGTCAAGCAGTCGGCCACGACCGACGAGCGTTCGTTCCACGCGGCGACCCCCAAACCGGTCGAGCGTGAGGTGAAACTTCTCTTCGAAGCCGACGAGTCGCTCGTGGCGGAGTATAACCGCTTCTACGGCGAGCAGGCAGAGATGCTTCCCGCAACCTACTTCGAGGTGACGGGCGGCGAGACCTCGATAGCCGCCGGCTCGACGCGTTCGGCCGACGTGACGGTGCGCTTCCACGACCTGGGGCAGCTCGACACGCGTTCGCTCCACGTGCTGCCCGTCACGCTGCGTTCGGCCGAGGGCATCGCCGTGCTGGAGAGCGCCCGCACGCTCTACTACGTGCTGCGCGGCGCCGCCATCATCAACGTGGTGGCCGACCTCGAGGACAGCAACTACATCGCCTTCGACAAGGTGCTCGACGGACAGAACGCATCGTCGAAGGTGCTCAACGGACTGAACACCCTGACGATGGAGGCGCTCGTCCGCTGCCACGACTACGTGCTCGAACCGGGCATCAAGACCGTGATGGGCATCGAGGGCCACTGCCTGATTCGTATCAGCGACAACGGCCTGGCCCCCAACCAGCTGCAGGTGGTCCTGCCGACCTCCTACGGCGGAGGCACCAACTTCACGGAGGCCTCGACCTGCCTCATCCCGGCCAACGAGTGGACCCACATCGCCGTGACGTGCGACGTGGCCGCCGGCCGCGTGGTGGTCTACATCAACGGCGAGGTGGCGCTCGACAAGAGCGGCAACTCCTTCTCGGCCATCAACCTGGGCCAGCCCAAGAACGATGGGCAGGGCAAGGCGCACTACTTCAACATCGGCTACTCCTACACCTCGGGCCGCGAGCTCCACGGAGAAATCTGCGAGTGCCGCATCTGGAACGTGGTGCGCACGCAGGAGGAGATTGCCTCGCACGTCTACGAGGTCGACCCCGCCAGCGAGGGGCTGGTGGCCTACTGGAAATTCGACGAGGGTACGGGCGACACCATCCGCGACCAGACGGGCAACGGCAACAACGGTACGGCCGACAGCCCGCTGAAGTGGACCGAGGTATCGCTGCCCGAAACCGCCCCCGATGCCAACTAATCTACTGACTTACAAAAAACTGGAATTCGTTATGAACCACATGAAGAATATGCGATGGGGAGTTCTGGCTGCCATCTGCGCCACGGCGCTGGTGTCGTGCGCCGAGGATGACATCATCCCCAACGGAATCGACGAGGGGCGCATCGACCCCGTCGGCGAGTGTCTGTGCACGGTCTACAACCCGCAGGGTGCCGCCGGCGCCACGCTGCAGCTCTACACCGAGCCGGTGTCGGGCGAGGTGCAGGTGGTGCTGAGCTCGGCCGCGGGCCGTGCCGTCGACCTCAAGTTCACCTACGACCCCACGGTGCTCGAGGCCTACAACGAGGCCCATGCCACCTCCTTCGAGGCGGTTCCGGCCCAGGCCGTCGAGCTCGAGGCCGACGGAGCGCTGCTCGTAGGCCCCAAGAGCACCCGTTCGGAGCTGCTGCGCGTGAGCGTGCGGCCCGACGAGGCGATGAGCGAGGGGAAGAGCTACGCCCTGCCGCTGCGCCTGAGCAGCCCGACCGAGGGGGTTACCGTCTCCTCGACGGAGGGCTCCTACATCTTCTGGGTGCAGGTGCGCGGCGAGCACCCCTCGACGCAGAAGAGCACGGGCTTCATCACCGTATGCTACGTCGAGGTCAACGAGAACAACCCGCTCAACGCCCTGGAGTGGAGCTGCAAGGCGAGCGGCAAACCGCTCTTCGACATCGTCAACATCTTTGCGGCCAACATCAACTGGCTCGAGGAGGAGAAGCGTGTGGGCGTGGTGCTCAACCCCAACGTGCGCCACATCCTCGACAACCGTGATATCTACATCAAGCCGCTGCAGGATGCCGGCATGCGCGTGAGCCTGACGATTCTGGGCAACGGCGACGGCTCGGGCGTGGCCAACCTCTCGGATGCCGCGGCGCACCAGTTCGCCCAGGAGCTGAAGTCGATTGTCGAGACCTACGGGCTCGACGGCGTCGACTTCGACGACGAGTACTCGCAGTACGAGGCGCACCTCTCGCAGCTCTGGCCCGGGTGCGTGACCTACGGGCCCGGCCCCTATGCGCGCCTGCTCTACGAGGTGAAGATGGCGATGCCCGACAAGCTGGTGCAGCTCTATCAGATTGGCCAGGCCAACTACGGCTTCAAGTCGGCCGTCGAGGGGGTTCGCCCGGGCGACTTCATCGACTACGCCTACTGCGACTACGACGTGCTGATGTCGCCGCCGCATCTGGGCCTCTCGCGCAGCCAGTGGGGCGAGGCGTCGCTCGACATGACCTACGGCTCGGAGTCGAACCCCGCCAACCTGCGGACCAACCGCAGCAGCGGCAACGGCGTGCAGATGGTCTACAACCTCAAGCCGGGCAACAGCCAGTTCACGCCGCTGAACGACGTGGCCAAGTACATCTACGACGACGAGGCCGTATGGTCGGGCGTGCGTCACGAGAAGGACTGGAAGTAGCCGTTAAGGCACGCTCCGCCGCGGAGGCGGAGCCGTGCCGCGCGGAAAAGCAGATTAACACGAAAAGAATCGCAACATGATGAAAAAGATATTTTGGATGTTCGCCGCCGCTCTGGCCTGGACCGGATGCAGCGACGACAACGGAGCCGAGGCTCCGGTTCCCTCCGATACGCTGACGCTGTCGGTCGAGACGCTTGCCTTCGACGCATCGGGCGCGGCGCTCGAGGGGACGAACGAAGTGACCGTAACGAGCAGCGGCGAGTGGCGTCTGGGCGGCCGCCAGCTGTGGTGCCGTCCCTCGAGCGAGGAGGGTGTGAGCGGCCAGGCGGTGAGCTTTACCGTCGAGCCCAACATCGAGCCCGAGGCGCGCGAGGTGCTCTTCACCTTCATCTGCGGCGGCGAGGAGCGCCGTCTGACGGTCACGCAGCAGGCCGCCTCGGAGTTCACGCTCAACGGCGACCGCTACACCTTCACCCCCGAGGGCGGCGAGTTCCGCCTGCGGCTCGAGTCGTCGAGCGAGACCTCGGTGCGCTTCGTGGAGGAGGTCGACTGGATTCACCAGGTCGAGACGCGCGGGTCGCTCTCGTTCTTCTACTTCGAGGTCGACGCCAATGCGACGGGCCGCAACCGCGACGCGCAGCTGGTGGTCTCCAACAAGGAGGGTGACGAGCGCACGGTGACCGTGCACCAGGAGCGCAACCTGCTGCTCGAGGTGACCGAGTCGTCGTTCGAGGTGCCGGTCGAGGGTGCCGAGCTGCGTCTGCACGTGCGGAGCAACCTGCCCTTCCGCGTCGAGCCTTCGGGCGAGTGGATTGTGCTCCAGTCGGAGCCCCTCCAGTCGGAGGAGCTGCAGGAGCAGGAGCTCGTATTCACGGTACAGCCTGCCGAGGAGCCCTTCCGTTCGGGCTTCATCTACCTGCGCACCGACGAGGCGTCGCTTGGGGCCGAGATTGCCGTCGTGCAGGGCGAGCGTCCCCAGGGCATCGAATTCCCCGACGACGCCTTCCGCCAGCTGCTCATCGATGCGGGCTACATCACGGTGCTCGACGGTACGGAGTGCCTGCTTACGGAGACGGGCGAGGCTGCAACCCAGCTGCCGGACCTCTACCGCAAGAACATCTCCTCGCTCAAGGGCATCGAGGCCTTCAAGAACCTGAAGACGCTGGCCCCCAACGGCATCGGCATGAATCCCATCAAGGAGCTCGACCTGAGCGGCAACCCCAACCTGACCGACATCAACTGGTACAGTTCGTCCAGCGGCTGGCACTCCTACATCACGCCGGCGCCGCTCGAGGTCATCAACATCGGTGACGCGCCGATTACCGACGGACGGCTCGTATTCGAGGGCCTCTACTGCACGCCCGTTTACGCCGCATCGCTCACCGTTTCGGGCGCTTCGGTCAAGATTATCGAGTTCTCGTCGAAGTACTCCTCCTATGACAAGGCCGAGTGGCTCGACGTCACGGGATGCCCCAACATCCAGAGCATCACGCTCAACAGCTACTACATCAAGACGCTCTACGTGACGGCCGAGCAGAAGAGCGCCATCGACGGAGGCCGTATCACCATTACGGACCAGAACTACTACCAGAACCTCAAGGTCGAGGTTCGGTAGCGCCGCCCGCGCGTGAAGGCGCCCGCCCCGGGCTTCGGCCCGGCGGAGGTCGCCTCCCGCAGCGGAGCACCCTTCGGCCGGGCAGCCGCCCGGCCGGGAGACAGAGCGGAGCAGCGATTCTGCGGAATCGCCGCTCCGCTCTTTTTGTGCCCGGTCTTTGTCGGAATCTGCCGGTTCCGAGCATCGGTTCCGCCGTTTTTTCGTATCTTTGGAGTGCGAAGCGGCAGCGTGCCGCCCCGACCGAACATCGAATACCCGACCAACCTTCATATTCCATGCCCTCGGAACTTCACATCCCTCTGCGGCCCTCACTGCGGCCGCTTCTGTACATGCTTCTGCTCACCCTTCTGCTCGCGGCTGCGGGCTGCTCCTCGCCCGGCGCGGTTGTCACCTTCCGCGAGGCCGACGACCCCACGGCCGACACGCTGGCCGACTGGACGGCCGTCACCCCGGGGCTCAACGTCTCGTGGTGCTCCGTCGACGAACGCTACCCCCGCTCGGTTGCGCCACAGCTCGACTCCACCCGCTGCCGCCTTACGGCGTGGCGCGGCGAGCGCTGCTCGGCCCAGCTGCTGCTCTGGTCGCCCGACAGCGTGGGCGCCGTGCGCTGCACCATCGGCCGCTTCCGCGGCCGGGGCACATCGCTCCCGGCCAACGTCGCGCGGCTGCGCTTCGTGCGCTACGTGCTGACCGACGAGTTCGGCCCCGGATGCGGCTACCGCAACGACGGCGACTTTGCCGCGTCGCTCTCGCCCGATCTGCTCGACACGCTCGACCGCTTCGACCTGGAGAGCTGCACGACACGCCCCGTCTGGGTGACGCTCGACATCCCGGCCGACGCCGTCCCGGGACTCTACCGCACGACGCTCACCGTCGAGGGGCAGGGGGTTGCCCGCCGGCGCCTGGAGCTCGACCTTCAGGTGCTCGACCGGCAGCTGCCGCCGCCCGAGGCGTGGCGCTTCCACCTCGACCTGTGGCAGCATCCCGCCGCCGTGGCCCGCGTCGAGGGGGTGGAGCTCTGGAGCGACGCCCACTTCAAGGCGCTGCGTCCGCTGGTGCGGATGCTGGCCGACGCGGGGCAGAAGGTGGTGACGGCGACGCTCAACCGCGACCCCTGGAACCACCAGTGCTACGACGCCTACGACCCGATGATTCTCTGGAGCCGCCGCGCCGACGGAACGTGGCACTACGACTATACGCGCTTCGACCGCTGGGTCACCCTCTGCCGCGAGGAGGGCATCGTCGGGGCCATCAACTGCTACTCGCTGCTGCCGTGGAACAACCTGCTCGAGTACCGCGACGAGGCGAAGGGAGCGTTGTGCGAGGTCGAGGCCGACCCGGCGACGCCCCGCTTCGAGGAGTACTGGACTCCCTTCCTCCACGACTTTACGGCCCATCTCGACGAGCGGGGATGGCTGGGACTCTGCAACGTGGCCATGGACGAACGCGACCCCGAGACCATGGAGCGGGCCGTGGCGCTGCTGCGCCGCGAAGCCCCCGAGCTGGGCATCGCCCTGGCCGACAACCACGCCAGCTACCGCCGCTATGAGGATTTGGAGGATGTCTGCGTGCAGATTGACTGCCGCGTGGAAGCGTCGGAGCTCGCCCGCCGCCGGAGCGAGGGGCTGGTGACCACCTTCTACGTCTGCTGCTCGTCGGCCTTCCCCAACACCTTCACCTTCTCCCGGCCGTGGGAGGCGCTCTACATGGGGTGGTTTGCCGCGGCGGCGGGCTACGACGGCATGTTGCGCTGGGCCTACAACTCGTGGCCGGCCGACCCGCAGCGCGATTCGCGCTTCACGGCCTGGCCTGCGGGCGACACCTTCATCGTCTACCCCGGGGCGCGCTCCTCGGTGCGTTTCGAGCAGCTGCGCGAGGGGATTGAGGACTACGAGAAAATCGAC
>ULQU01035906.1_pt1 | contig 14631 bp, 14 predicted proteins | sample 1954841 | NCBI WGS metagenome assembly ULQU01 (sample SAMEA4835664, study PRJEB28245) | human gut metagenome | biome: gut microbiome; material: fecal sample | place: Denmark | collected 2008
GGACTTTTGGTGTAAAGTATTTTTAGGCATAGTCACAATGCTTGCAAAAGGTCGTATTTTGCATTGTAAAAGACAACCTTTTACATCACAATAGGTTACCTCTTGCAACGCAAAAGGCAACCTATTGAAAAACGCGACTGCCTGTCGACTGTAAAAGCAGGCTACCGGACAGATAATCAACGGAAATAACCAAAAATCACGCAATAGTATATATAAGGGAAACATTGTTCCGCCACGGCACGGTACATGCAGTAACTAAACAATAAAGCGGACCAAAACTTACTTTTGATCCGCCTTATTTCATGTATGATTATTTACTACACTATCAGATTACTCGGCAATCATGACTTTCTTAGTAGTGCCGTCAGACATCTTGATAATGTTGATGCCCTTGACAGGAGCGTAAATCCTTGTGCCGTCAATGCTGTAACGTGCTACTTCCTTAACATCCTCACCGCCGTTAACGACACCGTTGATGCCGGTTTCACCGCTTAATACACGAGTAATGTTTGCATTGTTTACCCACATATCTGTAACATCGCTCTCTTCCTTAACAGGACGTGAAATGAATGCAACTACATTCATGTTCTTCACATTCCAGCTTCCGTCCAGAGTTACGGTGAAGTCGTTTGAGTAATGTGTATCGTCTGTCCAGTTGATAGCGTCGCCAAATACGTTCTTGCTTACTACGTCGCGCAAAACATGGTTGTGCACATAGTCCTTTTCCGTATGCGAGTATGGTACGTAACTACTTTGGCTTGCAATGATACTATCTTCCAACAGGTATACGGTCAATACAGCATCCTCGCCGACAAATGTCTTGAAGTCAGCAACAGCTTCACCTGAAACGTTGATGTTAAGCTGGCGTGTATTCTCATTGTAATCAGCCTTGAGGTCTACAGCTGCAAATGTAGGTATTGAATTAGTCTGCTCGATGAACGGATTAAGCATCTGGTCTATTACCATGTCATGGTAAGAAGAATCATAGCCCATACCGATGCTTATTGCACCTTCGTCAGAATTATAATATCTGTTGAATGAAGCACAAGGCAGACCTGAGCCAAGGAATATACTTGCCAGCATATCAGATTCAGTAGTAATCATTGGATCAGATTTGCCCATGCCACTGTTATGGTTGGCAACTATAATTAAGTCGTTACGTGTTTCAGTCCATTTTTCAAAAAGTTGATGTGCGAGCGGGCAATATCCACACAAGGTAGAAGTATATTCCTCAATAAGGTTCATCTGGCGCGGCAGGCTTTCGCTGTATACATAGAAAGAAGTTTCAGCCTTGTCGTCTGCAACATTCTCAGTAGGAGTTTCGCCATTAATCTTGGTTACCTCTACAGCAACCTTATGCTCGCCAACAGACAGGCCTGAAGGCAAAGCGAGCTTGCCTGTAACAGACTGTGCTGTATTGGTAAGAGCGATAGGGCTTTCAAGAGTTTCAACAACGTTGCCGTCAACTGAAAGCTCCAAAGTGTATGATGTAGGTACGTCGTTACCCATGTTCATGACGCCGAAGCTATATTCCAATTCACCGTCAGCCTTGAAATACTGCTTAACCAAAGACATCTTGGTCAATGCTACGTCATTGTCAATATAGTTTCCACCCTTTACAACAAACTGGATGCAGAGGTTACCGGCATCAGACATGCCGTACCAGCCTGTTCCCTGGCCAAGGTTGCCATATATCATGAAGCCGTCACCTGTCTCGCCATTAGGGTTAACATTCATGTCAGAAAGAAGAGGATAGTTCCTTGACGTCTGAGTATAGTCATAAGAAATCAGATAGGCTTTGTTTTCCTCTACTGTCACTGGAGTTGTTAAGACAACATCGTTCCAGCCTTTCTGAGTACTTGCAACCGCTTCCTCGGCTGCAGCCTCGCCAATCTGGCCTGTATTAAGATCAACAGGGAAAATGCGAACTGTCGTAGATCCGATTGATTCGGCAACTGCGAAACGAACCTTTGTAATCTGGCCGCTTACTACATTAGAAAATCCTGATACGACATCAGAATAAAACAATGCACCTGCTGAATAACTGCCGGGATATTGAACTAGACCTAAACTACTGTATCCGCTCAGGTCAAGTTCGTCAGTATTATAAAAGCCGAAAAGGCGCTCGCCTTCGTCAAGAGCGATTCTGTTGGGAACAGACGGAGCCTTCATAGGCTGTATGCTACGCAGAGCTTCCTTCTTATTCAAAACGTTGGATGGAGCATTCAACACTCCGGCTACTTTCTGCGCGTCGACCACTGTCGCCGACAGCAGTAAAGCGAACAAACAAAGTAATGTCTTTTTCATAAACATAAAATTTAATTAAACTATAAACCTGGCTATTGCCACTCTAATTCAACATAATCATTGCTTACATATTATAAAGCAAAAAAGATTGAAAATGCGGTCTATTACCACATAACAATCAGATATGTTCCTGCGGGCAACTGCTTAACCTAGCGACGAAAAAGTATATTGTTAAATTACACTTTATTCGTTTTCATTACCCTAACGTTTGCAAATGTATGTAAAAATCATGTATTAACAAAACTTTTATAGAAAAAAAAGCCATATAAATCAAAAAAAGCGGAAATGCAAATTGATTAATTCACATTTCCGCTTTAAATTATAAAAAGCTGATTTCAAGCAAAATTATTCGGCCGCGTCACCGCCTTCAGACTCGCCGCCTTCACCTGTACCGGGTTCTTCGGCTTTCGGTATGAGCGGAGCCTTGGCAGCCTGCAATACGCCTGATTCGTTGAATACGAATGTAACGACCGACAGCAAATTTATTGTCAGTCATTGGAAACAATTGCCTTACGAGCAACCTGCTGCACTCCATTATCGTCATAAACGAAAGCAACTACATACAAGTTGTCCGGATTCCAGCTTTTTCCTGAAAGATCACATTCAGCAGTTAATATTTTGGTCTTTTCTTTTTCAACTATTATAGACTCACCCCACTCACCATTAACTGCAGTACGCAAAACGTGATTATGTTCATAAGCTGTGTTTGGTTTACCATCAGGCATCAGCTGTACAGCTTTTACATGGTCTTCAGTGAGCCAGATCTGCAGTTTACCCTCTATATCCTTATCAAGACCTGTAGCCTTAACATGTATAGTTACCTTATTGTTAGCACTATCGTATGTGTTTTCTATTTCAAGATCAAGATGGGGCGTCAGAGCCATCTCATAAGCAATACGTCCCATCCACATATCTGTTTTTAACACACCACCCTTGCGATTGATAAGACCAGATGGCCATGACTCAACATTCCAATATTTATTATACATCTTACCAAATTCATTGGCAAGCCCTATCGGCTCGTCAATAGACATGCTACCACCATGAATACTAACAGCTACAACAGCTTCATCGCCATATTCTTCTACAAGACTTTCAATGAGTGCTGCCGCAGTTGGACAGTTGATACATTTTTGGCCTGTAAAGTCTTCTATCAGCACGGGACGATTAATATGCGGTTCTTCTACTTCAATGAACCTTTCATCCTCATCCTTAGTGTCACATGAAGCAAACATTACGACCGACAAACACAAAGTATATAATAATGACTTTGATTTCATTTTTCGTTAAAAATTATAGTTGTAAGACATTGTTACACCTTTCTGTGCCGGTACGTAGCGACATACGCCACCAGAGCAGTTATAACCGGCACGAGTACGTCCATATCCAAGCTGCAGGCGGTGAGAACCTGTACTAAACGTAACATAACCTTGATAGTAATGAATATCAGTCAATCCACTATTATACATATCAGACAAGGTAAACATCCAATTGGGCAGGAATGAAAGCTCAAGAAGACCGTACATCCAATCACCTTCATCATCATCAGTATTCAAATACTGCAGCTCTCCACGCAATGTAAACTTCCGGTTAATGCGGTATTTCCCTTCAACGATGTAAATATCTGAATGTATCATACCGCCCTCACCCTCAACAACAGTTTTGTTGTAGAATTGGTTCATATACATAAGATTGAGCTTAAAGTCACGCGTAAGCTTCTTTTCGAACTGAACATTCAAATCCTGGTAGTATAAACCTCCCCACTTCCAAAAAGCAGAGCCGTAACCGTCTGTACCAAAGCTTGGGTTAGGTCGCGACTCATCATACTTTATGTTGCGATCAATACCCTGCACATGTGAGTAGTTTATCTTTATATTTGTACCATATTTTCCACCGAGCACAGTATTACGCTTAAAATTGTATCCTAATTCTGCTTGGTAAGCCCATTCACCGTCTGGTTGTGTAGCATATGGATAAAGAGCCGCCAAAGCATATGTCTGATCCATTGTAAATGCCGGCATGTGGTTGATGAACGCAGAAGTTCCACTCATACTCCTGCGACTGCGGAACGACATATTATCAGAACGTTTGGCTTGAAGAAGTAAACTGAATCCGTTCTTAGAATAAGATGTAGAAAGCATAGCCACCTGTCCATTACGATAGATATACCCATTATCGAAAGAAGGATCCTGAGTTTTCCATGCATATTCAGCCAAAACATTGAAAGGACCTTTCTGAAGGTTGGCACGTACATCAAAAGCATTGACACTTTTAGGAAGGTTAAGCTTATGGGTTATATCGGCCATAATATCCTCTGACTTCTCATATTTGTTTACCCACGATGCACCAATAGTAAGGTAAGTGCCAGCTTCAGACATGCCCTTAAACCACTGATCCAAGTTAAACTCTACGTCAGCCCCGCTTACCCAACTGCCACTATACTCATCCCAATAGCGTCTTTGCTTTCCACTTAAAGCTTTTACGGTCACACCGGGCAATGGAGTTACAACAAGTCTACCACCCAAAAGAGAATTGTCAACACCCAAACTACGCTCCTCATAAGTACGAAGAATGAAGCCCGAGCCAAACTGCTCATAAAAGTTACCCAATGTGAAGTTCCAATCCTTAAAATGGACTTTGAAGTATGTATTAGCTATACCCCATCCTTTGAAATCATTTTCAAATCCTGGCAGAGGATGATCTAAATACTCAAGACGCACTCCAGCATCAACGTGATCACTCGTCATACTGACATCAGCATATGTATTAGTCAGTCCCCAGTCGTTGGTGTCCTCAGTACCAATCTTTTTGTCATCCTGAGGGATGAGTATGTCACTCTGTATACTTCCTGACACTACAACTTTATTGTCTCCCGACTCCTGCGCATCCATAGTAATGGCAAACATTGCCGCAGTAAGAAACAATACCGTTTTCTTTCCTGTTACCATCGCTCCTTAATTTGTTTATTTTTCAATCAACTCCCTCACCTTGTCAATAAGGTCCTGCTCGGCACCCTCGGTATAGCCATTGTGCTTGTAAACAATGTTACCCTTACCGTCAACAATGATTGTATAAGGAATCATGTTGATGCCGAGAGCACGCTTGAAGTCGCTGTTCGGGTCGAGCAACACTTCATAAGGCCATCCGTGGTTGTCGACCAAAGGTCTTACCTTATTAATATTCTGGGCCTGGTCTATCGATACGGCTATAAGTTTAACACCTGTTTCCTCTTGCCATTCCTCATAAACTTCGCTGATTGCCGAGAGGGCGCGGTTGCAGGGCTTGCACCATGTGGCAAAGAAGTCAATAATAAACGGTTTTCCGTTGTTAGAAAGTGTGTCAGTCCTTACCGTTTTACCATTAATGTCTTTCAATGTTATTGACGGAAGCTGAGCGTTGGCAGTGTAAAATGTGCCAACAACCAATACGATTAAAGAAAAAAGATGTTTCATTTTTATTTAATTTTAATATGTTTATTCCGTGCAAAAATACATGCAATTTCCCAAAAAAGCAAATCTTATCAAAAATAAATTACAAAATCACCGTTTTTCTTGTCATTTAGTTGTCCAAAATACAATAATAAATCAATTAATGTAACTACAAAAGCGTAATTTTTAACATTTATGAAAGTTATATGCAGGTATTATCAGCTTTAAACCGAATACACGATTACAATTTGTCACAATAACAATTTACGGACTTCGGCATTACGCATGGGCGTAATCTCCTTCATCTCCTTGCCGTAAAATACCGACTGTATAGCTTTATTTATTATGCCATGGCCTACGGCGAGAACGGACAGACCTGGATAATTATCTTTCACGTATGCCAGGAAACCGGCGGCTCTTTCTTTCAATGCTTCAACTGATTCAATGTCATCAGGCCATACGGCATCTTTGAGATCGGGAATGAACTTGCCTGTAAAGCTACCCCAGTCGCGTTCCCTGAGCAAAGGAGTCGTAACCACACCAAGTCCATGAGGGGCGGCAATGATCGTGCATGTGTCATACGCACGCTTCAAGTCGCTCGAAACAAATGCGTCGATATGCGTACCGGCCATTTCGCCTGCCAACACGGACGCCTGTTTGCGTCCTTCCTCGTTGAGCTCGCCCTGCGTCTGACCTTGCATTATACGGTTGGCATTATCAACCGTCTCACCGTGCCGTACCAAATACAACGTTGTCATTTATTCTGGAGAAGATTTAAGTTAAAGTTATTTATTATAGCCGCCTGAATATATCAAGGCTAATCAGTCGCAGGCATACGGCTTACAGTTTTTCACACATATACCGCACGACCGCTACAAAAGTAATAAAAAAAATTTGCCGTGTATCCATAATTTTAGTAATTTTGCGTAAATGAAGGCCGTAATCTGGCCGAATACGCATCCTTCAATCACCCACCGGTGGAATTACCGCCTGCCGGACAAGCTGCACCAGACTTAAGAATGCAGACGAAAACAATAGGGACGACAAAGTAAACCATTATGTTTCAACTAACTTTCAGAATATGAAAAAAATCCTTAGAAGTTCTATTTTCCGCGCCATTTGCGCCATAATAACAGGCGTGCTGCTCGTCAACAATCCCGACAGCACTGTCGTAGGAATAACAATCGCCATCGGAGTAATGTTCCTGATTTCGGGAGTTATTTCGTGCGCAACATACCTTAATGCAAGAAAGAACGCCAAGGACACCGAAGTCTACGACGCCCAGGGCCGGCTCATCATGTCAAGCAGGCCACCGTTACCAATAGTGGGAATAGGCAGCATACTGTTCGGACTGATACTCACATTATTTCCCGATAAGTTTGTAACATCGCTGATGTATGTCCTCGGAGCCTTGCTCATATTAGGAGCCGTAAGCCAGTTCATGTCACTAATCGGCGCCAAAAGGATGTTCCACATACCCGTATGGTTCTGGATACCCCCTTCGGTAGTGCTAATCACAGGCTTCTTCGTCATCGTAAAGCCTATGGCTTCGGCATCCATTCCGCTTTTGATTATTGGCTGGTGCCTGCTGTTCTACGGCGTAACAGAATGTGTCAATTCGATAAAGATATACAGGGAAACAAGGAAATTCAGGGAGATTACAAGCCAACAATAAAAAATAAAGCGGTAAGGGCGATGGCCCTTACCGCTTTTTCTATCATCGTAACCAATCATTCAACCAGTCTTTCGATATACTTGCACAGAATGTTTATGCCGGTACGGTTCTCGCCTCCCTGCGGAATTATCAGGTCGGCATACTTCTTGGTAGGCTCGATAAACTGTTCGTGCATAGGCTTGAGCACCTTTAAATAACGGTCGATTACCATTTCAACCGTACGCCCGCGCTCCAGTACGTCGCGCTGGATGTTGCGGATAAGCCGTTCGTCAGAATCGGTGTCGACAAACAGCTTAAGGTCCATCATGTCGCGCAGCTTCTTGTTAAGCAGAGTCATTATACCCTCTATTATGATTACCGGACGCGGTTCGATGTGTACGGTCTCCTTCAACCTGTTGCACAGCAGGTATGAATAAGTAGGCTGCTCAACAGGCCTGCCGTTACGCAATTCGTTCACATGCTTTATCAACAGTTTCCAGTCAAAAGCGTCAGGATGGTCAAAGTTTATGGCGCGGCGTTCCTCTTCCGTCATGTGGGAAGTGTCGTTATAGTAAGAATCCAGCGGCACTACAACTACATAATGAGGCGGCAGCGCCTCGGCAATTTTCTTTACGACGGTGGTCTTGCCTGAACCCGTGCCGCCGGCTATACCTATTATTGTCATGTTTCACGAATTTTTCATGATATGCAGTCAAACTTCCGACTGCCGGGAATTTTGCAACATGCCCACTGACGCGAACATGCCTGCGTAAAACTCAGCCTTGCGCTCCACCTTCATGGGATACGCCCTCGAGCTGCTTGGCATACGGTAGAGCCTGAGCTCGCGGCCTTCGAAGGCAAAAGCTGACGACGCGCCGACCTTGGGCGGCTTTATGCCGAAATGCGACGTGAAAACGTCAGTGGCTTTTTGTCCCGTTGTCACAACAGCCACGCATTCCGGCAGACGTCGCAGCAGCGCATCGAGGTCGGTCTCGCTTACTATTTCGAGGTCTTTGTCCGACGCCGTATTCCTGGTACGCCGCACTGCGCAGGCTGTGTCATAAAGCGCTATGCCCTTGCCTGTCAGGAATTCTACAATGTCGTCACGGCGGAATGTACCGCCGGCGCGGTCGACAAAATGCTCCTTATCATTGAAGAACACTATGCCGAAGATGCGCCACATGTCATTGATGAAATTGGGATAGAAGAAGTCCATACACCAACGCCTACGCGCAGGCGGAAAGCTGCCCAGCATAAGCAGGCGCGCCCCTTCTGACAAGAACGGCTCGAGCGGATGCTGCTCTACGTCGCTCATTTCTGCTCCTTTACAAGATAAACCACTACGGGCAGGTGGTCGCTAAACCCGTCGAGCCATATTCCGCTGGCATGCGTACGCTTAGGTGTGCCTTTGTAACGGCCTTCCGTATTCATGAGATAGTCGCGGCGGAATATCTGGTTTTTCCAGTATTTCAGTGTGGAAAAGTCTTTCTTGCCGTCAGTATTGACAAGATTGGGCGTCATAACAATCTGGTCGAACAGGTTCCACGAGCCCTGGTATGACAATGTTCCGGTGCCCTGCTTGACAAGTATGTTGTACCACGGGTTATACATACAGCCATCCTTTACGTCCTTGACCTCGGGTTTGGCACCAAGTATGTCTTTCATGCTCTTGTTGGTAGGGTCGTCGTTCATGTCGCCCATTATAAACACCTTGGTAGCAGGGTCCACACGCAGCAGCGAGTCCTTGATGTCCTTCACGAGGTATGCCGCACGCTCACGGTAGGCCGGACCCGAAAAACGGCTAGGCCAGTGGCACACGATGACCGTTACCGGTTCGCCGGCCATCTCGCCGCTTACGGTAAGGAATCCGCGCGTCTTGAAGTCGCTTTTCATCGTCTCGTCAGGCACGTACGGCAGAAGTTTAGCGTCCTTTACTTCAAACAGGGACGGGTTATACAGCATTGCACAGTCGATTCCACGTGTGTCGGGACCTTCTATGTGTACATATTTATATCCACGCGCGCGCAAGGGCTCTTGGGCAGTGAGGTCGTCGAGCACTTTCGAGTTCTCAACCTCAGAAAGTCCTATCACGGCGCAGCCCACATCGGGCAACACGTCGGTGCCCATGTCGGCAAGCGCGCGTGCCATGTTGCGCAGCTTATGGGTGTATTTCAACCCGTTCCACCTGTATGAACCGGTAGGCAGGAACTCGCGGTCGTTCTTGCCTGCATCATGACAGGTGTCGAAAAGATTCTCCTGATTGTAAAAGCCTACGGCGTAAACAGAAAATTTTTTCTGGGCGTTGCCGCATACTGCCACCAAAAGAAGTGACAATACTAAAAACAATGATAACTTATTCTTCATGTCGTTGCAATATATTAACATTAAGGCAAGCGCAAACACGTGAATTTGACCAAAGTTACTTCAAATCACCGAGCACATGTAAATTTTATGCAAAGATAACGCAAGTTTAATAAAATCCAAAATAAAAGTTTTATTTTTTCAACACACACGCACCTTGTAACACATTTGTAAATCCGTGAAAATAATCCAGGGCAACATTCACGGGCGCACCATTCACACAATGCGGCAAAAAGCCTTGCAAGGACCTGACAGCATGCTGAAAAACACATGAAAAGCAAAAGGTGGCATATTGCGCCGTCAAAGGCATCCTTTTGCAAGGCAATATGCCGCCTTTTACATCATAAAAGGCAACCTTTTGCAAACAGTGGCAACAAGCGTTAACACCACATGCACCAACAGGGCTCAATTAATAGGGCCTTTTACAAAAATGCACACGCGATAATTTCGCCCAATCGAAAAATTGCATTATCTTTGCGCCGCAATAAAAGTTTCGATAATGAACCGTATATACTCAGTGTGGAGATACATCTGCCGCAGGAAATACCTTATTGTCACGGTGCTTGGTATTATTTTAGTTGGTTTCATAGGAGAAAACAGCATACTGAAACATGTCCAGAACCGCATGCAGGTAAGCAGGATGAAAGAAGAGATAAGCAATTACGACGCCCAGCACGAAGAAGCAGAGAAGACGCTTAAAGAGCTAAAGCACAACCCGAAGGCAATAACGAAAATAGCACGCGAACGTTATTTCATGAAAGCCGACGACGAGGACATCTTCGTATTGAGCGACGACAACAAAACAGAAGAAAATACAGAAAACGGAAATGAAACAGCTGAATAAGTTACAGACAATAATTTTCCTTGCGGGAGCCGTACTTATGGTGATAGGTGCAGGCATATACGTTTTCAGCGCATGGGCGGCAGCTTCGATAATTTTCGCGGCAGGCGCAATAGCATTCGCCACCATGCAAATGATGCAGACATACGAAGGCAACAGCATTACCGTACGCAGGCTGCGCCGCATAATGGACATCGGCGACGTTATGTTCATACTCTCGGCCGTACTCATGCTTGAAAACTCGTTCCAGTTCCTGCTGCCGCTGTTCCTTAAATATTTCGAGAACGGATATTACCACTACGTGACTTACATTCACAACAACTGGGTGGTACTGTTGCTGATTGCGGCAATTATCGAGATTTACACCACCCACCGCATATCAAACGAACTTAAAAAAGACAATCAATAAGATGTAATAATGCGGCACAGGCACGGACGCGTCAGCAAACCGTGCCTCCAGACTGCATACAGCCTGCTAAAAAAAAACTAAAAGACAGCGCATTTGTTTTAAATAGCATAAATTTATTTTTATACATCAATAATACATTGTAATTTTGTGACGACATAATAACACGAATCTATGATAAGAACTCTTTACGCTCTATTCACAATATTGTCGTTCGTATCCTGCGCGAACACGTACAACATCCAAGGCTCGTCAAACGTACCTACGCTTGACGGACGCATGCTGTTCCTCAAGTCCTACGAGGGCGACGACATGAAGAAAATTGATTCATGCGATATAATACACGGTGAATTCAATTTCAGCGGGACCCTTGACTCGACCAAGATAGTGATGCTCTTCATGGACGACGAAGGAATAATGCCCGTAGTGCTCGAAAGCGGCGAAATAACAATAAACATCGACAACACACAACAGAAAGTAAGCGGTACGCCACTTAACGAGAAACTGTTTGCATTCATCGAGAAATACAAACAGCTCGAAAGCGAGGTGAACGAGCTTGGACACCTGCAAAGCCAGGCTATAATGGACGGCAAGGACCTCAACACCGTGAACATGCACCTTGCCGAAAAAGCAAGCCAGATAGCCGAACGCGAAGACAAGCTGGTAACATCTTTCATTGTTGAGAATTTCGACAACGTACTCGGTCCGGGTGTATTCTTCATGATGACAGCAGGCCACCGTTATCCTGAACTTTCACCGTGGATAGAAGACATAATGAGCAAGGCTACCGACAAGTTCAAAAGTGACCCGTACGTAAACGACTATTACAGGAAAGCACAGCAAAACCAAGCTATAATGAACGGCACGGCCGTGCCGGACGAAGTAACAATGCCCGCAGGTGATGCGCCGACGCCTAACGAGATGGCTGCCCCGGCAACAGGAAGCGTAGCCGACTCGACGGCAGCGCCTTTGGGCCAATGATGCAAGCCTGGCAAGACACAGGCATATAAGTTTGTTTATGAGAACACTGATAGGACACGCCACAATTGTAAACGAAGGCAAAGCAACAAAAGGATCAGTCGTAATTGAAAACGACCACATAACAGACATTCTAAAGGAAAACGAAACACCCCGCGGACTCTTCGACAGCATAGTCGACGCCACGGGGTGTTTCGTATTGCCGGGAGTCATAGACGACCATGTACACTTCCGCGAACCGGGACTCACGGCTAAAGCCGACATGGAGAGTGAAAGCCGGGCTGCGGCATACGGCGGGGTGACATCATTCTTCGACATGCCGAACACAGTCCCGCAGACTACGACGCTTGAAGCCCTTGACGAAAAATTCAAGATTGCCGCCGGCAGCAGCCACGTAAATTACTCGTTCTTCTTCGGAGCGACAAACACCAACGCCGGCCTCTTCAGCAGTCTCGACGTACACAGGATTCCCGGCATCAAGCTGTTCATGGGCTCGTCGACGGGCAACATGCTCGTCGACCGTGTAGAAGCCCTTGACAGGATTTTCGCCACTGCCCCGCTGCCAATCATGGCACATTGCGAAGACACGGGCATAATAAACGACAACATGAAAGCGGCAAAAGCCGCCTTCGGCGACGACCCTGACGTTACGCATCATCCAGAAATACGCAGCGAGGAGGCTTGCTATAAGTCGACCGAACAGGCCGTGCGCCTTGCCAGGAAGCACGGTGTACGCCTGCACGTGGCACATCTTACGACGGCACGCGAGCTTGAACTGTTCGAGCCGTGGACAAGCTCTATTCCGCAAATAACGGCTGAAGCCGTCATAGCGCACCTGCTGTTCACCGATGAAGACTACAAGACGCTCGGTACAAGGATAAAATGCAACCCTGCCGTTAAAGGCAAGAGCGACCGTGAAGCACTACGCAAGGCGCTGGCAGACGGACGCATAGCGGTAGTAGGCACAGACCATGCCCCCCATCAGTTTGCCGACAAACAGGGCGGATGCGCCCACGCGGCATCAGGCATGCCGATGATACAGTTCTCGCTGTTGACCATGCTCGAACTGGTAGACGAAGGAGTGCTCACCATAGAACGTGTTGCTGAACTGATGTGCCACCGTCCGGCTTTGCTTTTCGACGTCAACGGACGCGGATTCATACGCAAAGGCTATAAGGCCGACCTCGCAATAGTGCGCCAATGCAATCCGTGGACAGTCACCGACGACATTATCCAGAGCAAATGCGGCTGGAGTCCGCTTACGGGACATACGTTCAGGTGGAAGGTGGAACATACCTTCTGCAACGGCCGCCACATACTCGACAACGGCAACTTTGACAACGGATGCCGTGGCGAAGAAATAAGATTCAGATAATACCCGAAAGGCCGGCATTAACAAAAGACCGGTCATCATAACCAAAGACACAAAATGATTGCACGCATCTTCATATACCTGCTATTGTTCATCACCCTGCCCGACATTTATCTCGACCGCCGTTTCCTGCGCCGTCGCACACGATACCTGTGGTGGCAAAGGGTGTTGTGGTGGCTTCCTGGAGCGTTCATGTTCGTTTACACCATCGTGCTTGCATGCGACAAGAACTTCGCACCAGAAATCCTCGCGTTGCTGCACATCTATCTGCTGCTCTTGGGAGTGCTTATAACTCCGAAGTTCATATTCGCCCTTTGCTCGTTCCTCGGCTGGGCACATTGTCGTTTCCACCATACAAAAAACAACTGGGGAAACCTCGTAGGACTAATTCTGGCCCTTGTTGTGGATGCGTACGTAATATACGGAGCAACAATAGGATTCAAGAAATTTGAGGTCAGGCACGAGGACTACTACTCGGCCGACCTGCCTGCCGCTTTTGACGGATACAAGATTGTACATTTCAGCGACGCGCATGTAGGAACTTACGGAACGGTGTACGCCAGCGTACTTGAAAAGGCTATCGACAGCATTAACGCACAACAGGCTGACATGGTGGTATTTACAGGCGACCTGCAAAACATGGAGCCAAAGGAGATTTATCCCTTCATGCCAACTTTAAGCCGTATAACAGCCAAAGACGGAGTATTCTCCGTTTTGGGCAACCACGACTATTCAGGATACATAAAGGCTGACCGGAATACAAAAATTGCAAACGAGAGGGAACTTATAAGCCTTGAACGACAGATGGGCTGGGATTTGCTGCTTAACGGGAATTGCGTAATCAGACGCGGCAACGACTCCATAGTAATAGCAGGCATGGAGAACGACGGCGGCAAGAGATTCCCTCAAAAAGGAGACGTAAAGAGGACGATTGCCGGCATCAAAGGCAACGCATTCGTAATAATGCTCGAGCACGACCCGACATCATGGCGCAAAAAGATACTGCCTCAAAGCAACGCACAACTTACGTTAAGCGGACATACGCATGCAGGACAAATGGCCGTATTCGGACATTCGCCGGCTGAAATAAATTATAAGGAATGGTTCGGCATGTACCACGAAGGCAACCGTGCGATAAACGTTACAGCCGGCATGGGTGGCTTCATTCCTTTCAGGCTCGGCGTAAGCAACGAAATTATCGTAATAACACTGCACAGGAAATAGCAGCATCGGCACTGATACGGAAACGGCTCCCGCAGGCTTATGGCAACTGCGGGAGCCGTT
>ULQU01031980.1_pt1 | contig 14625 bp, 20 predicted proteins | sample 1954841 | NCBI WGS metagenome assembly ULQU01 (sample SAMEA4835664, study PRJEB28245) | human gut metagenome | biome: gut microbiome; material: fecal sample | place: Denmark | collected 2008
GCAATAAAAACAAATCTCTAAAAAGTAACATATATGATTATATCTGACTATTATTCATCACTCGAAATCAAGCAAAAATCCGAGTTTATTAAGAAGGTTATTGAAATATGTGGGTTCTCCTATCCGACCTTCATGACCAAGATGCGTAAAGGCAGTTGGTCCAAATTGGAACGTGAAGCCATTGAAAAAATTATTCATAAGGAGCTAAGCCATGCAGACACAGATTGAGTTCTATAATATCCCTTCAGGTAAGATTGGATTCTGGAAAGATAACCGACAATTCATATTAACAGAAAATACAGTTGACGTCATTGAAGAGGTTCTGATGACCGTACATGATTGTTACGCGGATGCATACAAGGCCTTGGAGCAATGTTACATCCGTTCAGAGCAAAACAAGCGATATTATCATTTCCTGATGGCCAGCCGCTTTCTCCGATGTAACTGCGGTGAATTGGATACACTTAAATGGGATTTAGACCAACATGGAAACGTAAACATTGAACAAGTACATTGTCCTCTGAGAGGTAACGGAGATTGTCGGTATGAAGGTATTATTTGTATGCCGCAGCGTACCTCCATTATCAAAGGTAGACAACTGGAGGTAGCTGGATTACTTGCTGAAGGATATAGTAACCAAGAGATAGCCGATTTGTTATATATCTCGATCCATACAGTACACAACTTGATACAACAGATAAAGTTCAGATTGAAAGTAGGCAATACCAGAGAAATCGTTTCATGGTATAATAAAATTTATGGAGCTGTATAAAAGATCATGAATAAAAATTAGAGGATTGAAGTATGAAAAAGCATAGATACAGAGTTTGGAGGGCTATGGTACGGAAGGGTGATATACACCTTATTATTCGCTGTCGTATAGATACCGATAACCTTGATGAAGTCCGTTCTCATTATCGTACCCTTTTTACCAATAAGGTTTTAATTTCTTTGTGTTATACAGATTTTACACACCATGAATGAACTGAGTGACAAAAACCGTGATCCGGTAATACAAGCAGAAATATCCGGTATCGGTTATCTTTCTCCCCATGGAGAAGCACTGAAAGAGATTGCCAGAGTGGAGCTGGCATTCATTTATGAACATTTGAAGTCTTACACTCCAAATGAACAAATCTTCATTCTGGAGTATATGTGTATTGAAATGAATTGGAGAACAGCAGAAATCGAAAATGGACTATGAACAAACTACATAAAATGCATGAATGGGAAAACTGTAATCCCGGTTATACCTTCGAACACGTTTTTTATACGGACAAATCTCAGGAGATCCGTAAAATTATCGGTGCGGTGCCGATACTGAAACGGGTACTTGTAAATGGAATAAAGCAGAATGTTACATGGCGCAGGAGAGTAAGATGGGACGGCTTCGGCCACTGTTATGCTATAAACAGCAATTCTCGGTTGCGTCAGTATGATATCCCATTATCCAAATAGTACCCAGTTTTTATTTACACGACAAATCATCGATATTCGTCGTATCTAAACACTCAAAGACATGATATCGAATAGTGATATTGAAAAAATTCTCGACCGTGCGGACATTGTGGACGTTATATCCGGTTTTGTGGAGCTTAAGCGTGCCGGTGTCCGATATAAAGCCTGCTGTCCGTTCCACTCAGAAGATACTCCTTCCTTCATGGTGGAACCCGACGTGGTACTTGGTATTGTTTCGGTGCCTGTAAAGAAGGCGGGAATGTCATTAGGTTTGTGCAAAAGTACAACCATATGAATTTCCGAGAGGCCTGTCTCTGGCTGGCCGATAAATACGGGATACATATCGACGATGAACAGGAGAAACCTTCAGCCGACGAGATACGTCGTCAGAAGAAACGCGAATCCATGCAGATCATCAATCAGTTTGCAGCCGAAGTATTCCTTCAGAACCTGTCCCGTCCGGAAGCAGACGCAGCACGTGCCAAGATCCGACAGCGCTGGGGTGATTCATTTCCGGTAGAAATGGGAATCGGATATGCCCTGGCAGACTGGTCCCAGTTATCAGATATGGCAGCATCCAAGGGATTGTCATTGGAATTGATGGAAGAAATGGGACTGATCCGTAAAAAGAAAAACGGGGGATACTATGATTTCTATCGTGACCGTATTATGATTCCAATCCGTGATCGTTTCCGGAATATTATCGGATGGACTGCAAGAGACATGAGTGAAGTAGACGGTACACCGAAATATCTGAATTCCTGTGAAAGTGATTTGTATCACAAAGGAAGCAGTATTTTCGGTATAGATAATGCCATCCGTCAGGCGGCCAAAGAGGAGAAATTCTATTGCGTAGAGGGGGCACCCGATGTCATGCGCTTGCAATCCATTGGAGTCAACAATACCATCGCCTCGCTGGGTTCAGCCTGGACTAAAGGGCAGTTTGAACATTTGAAGAGATACGCTACAACGCTGTGTTTTCTTCCGGACGCTGACCCAAAACCGGTTGACGCCCCATACGGTACCGGCATTGCAGCCGTGATAAAGAGCGGTGTGCTGGCTATGGAGTGTGGTTTCTCTGTATCCGTACGTGAGATACCACTGGGTGAAGGCAACCAGAAGAATGATCCGGATTCGTATTGTACCAATATCAGCCGCTTCAACCAGCTGGAGGAGCAGGGCTTCATTACTTGGTATGCCGGGTATGCGTTCAATAAAGACGGTACCACCGAAGACAAGAGTGCCGCAGTCAGTCAGATAGCCAAACTCGTGGCCATGGTTGGCGATGAGGTCAAAGAAGCCATGTACCTGGCTAAATTGAGAGATACCTACAACAACAAGAACCTTTGGTCGATGGCCATCAACCGGGAAAAGAAGAAGATCAATGAATCCAAGGCCGGTAAATCGCAGGTCATCAACCGGGATCTGTTGGCCAAATACGGTTTCTTTGAGTCCAACAACTGCTATTATTCCACTAACGATGGCAAGGAGTTCCAGTGGTCTAACTTCATCATGCTGCCGATGTTCCATATCAAAGATTCCCTGATGCCTAAACGTCTGTATCGTATCAAGAACCAGAACCGTCAGGAGGAAATTGTGGAAATGAAACAGGAAGACCTGGTATCTCTCTCCAAGTTCAAGCAGAAGGTCGAGGGATTGGGCAATTATATCTGGCTGGCCAGTGAAAAAGAAATGACACGCCTGAAGATGTATCTTTATGAACAGACCGAAACGGCTACTGAAATCACCCAGTTGGGATGGCAGCGCAAAGGGTTCTATGCGTTCGGTAATGGAGTATTTGATACGGAATGGCATCCGGCTGACGAATATGGCATCGTGCGGTTGGGTGAGAAAGGCAATTTTTACCTTCCGGCAAGTAGTCTGATCTACCGTGATGACGACAAGCTGTTTCAGTTCGAACGTAGGTTTGTTCACCTTAACTACTCTTCCATCAGCCTGAAGGAATACTTTTCCAAACTGGTCGGGGTATTCGGTGACAATGCCAAGGTAGGAATCTGTTTCCTGCTGGCTACTTTGTTTCGTGACATTATCACTGGATATACCAAGAGCTTTCCCATATTGAACCTGTTTGGTCCCAAAGGATCAGGTAAGTCTGAACTCGGACACAGTCTGATGGCATTGTTCATTATCGAGAACATTCCGCCCAATATCCAGAATGCTACCATTCCGGCGTTGGCCGACCTGGTGGCACAATGTGCCAATGCCCTGGTACATATTGACGAGTTCAAGAATAACATTGATATTGATAAGCGCGAATACCTCAAAGGACTTTGGGACGGTGCCGGTCGGTCACGCATGAACATGGATCGTGACAAAAAGCGTGAGATAACTGCCGTAGACTCCGGAGTTATTCTGTCCGGTCAGGAGATGGCAACCGCCGACATCGCTCTGTTCAGCCGTCTGATATTTCTGACCTTTGCCAAATCGGAGTTTACAGAGGAAGAGAAACGCCGATACAATGAGCTGGTAGAGATTCGTAAACGGGGGCTCACTCACTTGACACTCCAGATACTCCGTCACCGGGCCCGTATGGAACAGCAGTTCATCAGCAACTATCATACCTGCCTGTCCGACGTATTAGAAGCTCTCGGAGCCGAAAAAGTGGAAGATCGAATCCTTCGCAACTGGATCATACCGCTGGCCGCATTTCGTACGCTCGAGGGAGTGCTGGATATTCCGTTTTCTTATCCGGATATCCGGCAGGTGACAGTAGACGGTATTCTGCGGCAGAATGCAGAGTGTAAGAGTAACAATGAACTGGCCAACTTCTGGAATGTGGTATCTTATCTGCAGCAGGATGGCGAAATCTTCATCGAGGGGGATTACCGCATCGAATACCTGAACCGCTTCAAAAGCAGTCTGATTAAGATTGAACAACAATACCAGGAACCAAAAGCTATCCTGATGATGCGTAAAAACCGTATCTTCATGTTGTATAAAAAGTTCGGCAAGCAGGTTGGCGATTCCATTCTTCCTGAAGGTTCGCTTATATACTACCTGGAGAACTCCAAGGAGTACATGGGGAAGAAGAACTCTGTCCGCTTCAAGAACATTCAGCGAGGGGTAGAAGTTCAGAAGGTGGAAACAACTCCCACCGGAGGTATTTCCTACAAGAAAACCTCTACTCCCGATGTAGCCCTTTGTTTCGACTATCGTATGATTCGAGAAACATATAACATTAATCTTGAGGTAGAGGTAGAAGATAGAGAAACAACTGACGAAGAATTGGATTAAACATCTTAATATAAAAAATAATGGAAACAAAAATTATTACAAGAGTTAACAATGTGGACATTGTTGCTACAAGTGACGAACAGATGGTACCTATCCGTCCTATATGCGAAGCTTTGGGAATAGATGCAGAAGCCCAAAGACAGCGTATTGAACGTGATGAAATTCTAAGTTCAACCACCTGTATGATAAAGGCGGTTGCAAATGACGGCAAAGAGCGCGAAATGTATTGTATTCCCTACATGTTTGTGTTCGGATGGCTCTTTTCTATCGACACCTCTAAGGTGAACGAGGAAGCTCGCTCCGCTGTACTAAAGTACAAGGAGGAATGTTACCGTGCACTGTACAGACACTTCATTGGTTTACAGAAACGACAATTGGAACAGAATCGTCAAGAAATTGAATTGCTTGAACGATTGGCAGACTACAGCTTGCAGAAAGAAGCCATCACTAAAGGTATCGCTGACACTAAACGTAAACTGGAACAGCTACGAAACGAACGTCTTAAGAACGAACCACAATTGTTTGACTGAGATTAATTATCATTACTTTATAAGGGAAATCGTTGCGAAACACTTGCTCTTTTTTATGTTTGTGCTTTGCCAATCCAAAATAAATCACCATATTTGCAATGCTCATCATTTTATAAACAATCGAATGCAATGCGACAAGCTTGCATTATACATGCAGGCATTTTTTATGTCCGCATATTTTGTAGTACTCAAATATTGGTATCCGTGTACCCCCGTGTACAGGCTTAATGGCCGTACAGCATTCGGTTGTAATGTGATGAGCAACGGGAAAGGCACGGATACTTTTTTGTTATTATGTTAAAAAACACAACCATTTCCGATGTGGCTATGCTCGGCTGCAGTGGAACGTCAATCCACGAAACGGATATTCAATCATTCAATAGTAATTCTTTAAGGAGTTATAATCCTATAACTGGTATTCGCCACCGTAAGCCTAAAGCAACTTCTGAGATACGACAAAAGATTTGCAGTTACTTTCTTAATACGTTTCCGGCCATACGAAAAGTCAAGATTATTGATACCGGTAAAATCTTTTCGGCACGTATATGGTTCAGGTCCGGAAGAACGTTCTCTGAAAAAGCATATTCGGTCAGCAATCTATATGGATTATTAAATGATAGAGTACATTATATATTGTCTCAACAATGATGTAAATGCCTGTTCGGTTCATCCGTACAGGCATTTCTCATATAAGCCTAAGTGAAAATTCTGTTTTTTCCCAAGAGCTGGAAACAGCTTCTACAGCTTCTACACTTTCTACAATGTTGAAAAAGAGGTACTTATATATTATACATACCTTCTACAATCTTTCTACATTTTTCTACAAATTGAAGAAAAACATGAAACCTTCTACAAAATGTTTCATTTTCTACAAGATTTCTACACTTGTAGAAATCCTAAAATCGTATAAATTGTTGATAATCAATATTTATCCGATTTTGTAGAAAGTGTAGAAGGTGTAGAAGGCAAAATATGTGTCATAGCTGGAGGAATTCTTTTGGATTCTAATATCAAAAGCCTTATTTTTGATATATATAATTGAAATCAAATATAAATACTACTTTCCTATGAGCAGCATTGTTTTCTATCTTCGTCTGGAGCCTTATCTTCGGCAATGGCTTGTCCATTCTTTAGGCGATCCAGTTGTTTTTCCGGCACAAAGTAACGAGAATGCAGTGATTCGACGCTTCCTTCGCAAACGCCCGGAAGACATTCGCCCGGAGCTGGCAGCCGATGGACTTACTGCCATTTGCATACCCGACAGCAAAGCTAAACCTCCACAGTATTACAATTACCTCGGCAAAAAAGCTAAAGCTGCCGTAAAAGAAACAATTGAGGACTTGTTTCGTGCCAATCTTTGGAACGAAATCAGCGATCTGACTCGCCGGAACTGCGGACTTAACAAGACCATTGCTGCCTGGTGCGAAATGCATGGTATCGATGATGATTATTCCGAAACCGTTCGTCAGAAATATTACCGTATGAGAGATTCCTACAATAAAAAAGGTATCTTTTTAGGTTCTTTAACCCGAAATCGCACGGACGAGTGAGGCGATTTTAAACAGTACCGTACAACACCGAACACGCATAACCTAACAATGATAATTATGGTACATTTAATTCAGAACATTAGAAAAGTTGAATGTATTGAAGCCTATCACTTGCAACATTCAGACATTATAGCCGACCGTGGAGTATGGTTGAATGTCTATCAACAATTCAACCCAATTTCAACCATCGGGCTGAGTTCAGTAGAGATTTCTGACAAAATCGAGAACAAACAGCGAGTTTTCACTACCAAACTCACCATGTTTCGGACAGAGAAGCTGTTGCCTGGTTCCAAGAAGTTCTGCTTTAAGGTGACAACCATCACCGGCTCCCAGTTCCTGATCGGATGCGCAGACAAGCCTTATCCGGTCATTCAAAATGAAGAGTCATTTCCTTCCGCAGCCAGCGGAAAGTCTGGCGTGACAGTTACTGTTACCCTGACTTCTACTATTCCGATGCTTTCCATATTAGATTAAGGTCTTTTTATACAATATATATAAGGTATAATATTGCGTAGACTAATTTTCGTTAATATGGAATATAACCTTATTATTGATTCACACATCGGTCCTTGGGGATATTCTAAGAATTATATCCGCAGTCAGATGTCAAGTTACAGGAACAAACCTGTCAGTGTGCGTATATCTTCGTTGGGTGGTTCGGTAGATGATGCGCTAGACATCCGTCAGCAATTTATTGATCACGGGGATGTGACTTGCTATCTTTTCGGTTATGTGGCGAGTGCGGCTACCATCTTGGCTACCGGTGCCAAGAAAACCTGTATGTCCAAATATGCGTTTTATCTTATCCACAAAGTATCGAACTGGGTAGATGCCTGGGGTAATTACAATGCCGACCAGATTCAACAGCTCATTGATGATTTGAAGGCTAACAAGCTGGAGAATGATAAGATGGATTTGGTTCTGGCCAATCTCTACGCCAACAAGTGCAAGAAAAAAGTAGATGACATTCTTCCTGTTTTAAAGGAGGGTCGCTGGCTTACTGCACAAGAAGCACTTGAATACGGATTCATTGATGAAATCGTAGAAGAAGGTTCGAAACTGAACTTCGACGACTCGATGAAGACAAAGTTTAACATGTTCCACCTGCCGGCATTGCCCGCCATAGATACCAGGGCACAAAGTCCGGAAGCTGATACAGCTCCCAGCTGGTTCAATAACTTCGTCAATAAGTTCTTGAAAGGTCATCAGCCGGAAGCTGCACAGACACAAAATAAATCACTTAATCAGTCAAAACAAATGAAAAAGGATTATCAGAAAGTCAATTCCATCTTGAAAATCGAGGGTGTGGAAGTTGACAAAGATGGTAAGGTGACGCTTACCGAAGATCAGGTCAAGGCCCTCAATGACCACATCGCCAATCTGGAGCAGGAATCTTCTGATAAAGACAATCAGATTTCCGATCTGAAGAAGCGGAATGAGAACCTGCAAAAAAATGATGGTGAGGAAACCACACACATCAATGGTGATGAAGGTGAGGATGACGACATTGCAAAACTAAACACTGCTAAAGAATTGTTTAACGACGTAAAAGATTTGTTATAAGATGGCAGATACAACAGGATACGTAAAAATTACGGATGAGCAGCTGGCCAAGTCGGCTGTTCGTTATCGAAAGGAATTACTGATGATGCCGGTATTGGCATTGGGTACAACATTACAGCACATGACACAAAGACCGGGTGTTCGCGGTAAAGAAGTGGTAGGCGAATTATCTGGCGATATTGAGCTGGGACCTTATGACGAAGGACGTGAAGATACTGATGGAGTATCTATTAATCCGCGTATTTTGGAAACCTTCCTGGGTAATGTAGTTAAAAAATTCTCTCCAAACTCCGTTTGGCAAACTGTATATGGTAATTTGATAACTAAAGGTGAAGCCTTGAAAAATGTGGATATCTCCCGTCAGGTGCTTGTTTTTTTGACAGCTAAGTTAGGTGCAAGTCTGAATGCTTCTATCTGGTCAGCTAAACGTAATGACAGCGGTACAAAGAGTAAAGAATTATTCAATGGCTTTGATACCATTACCAAAACCGAAAAAGACGCAGCTAAAATCTCTACTGATTTGGGTAATATGTTCACCATCGAAGCAATCAGTAAAGATAATGCCGTAGATGTCTTGAAAGCATTTTACCGTGCAGCTGATCCGGTTTTGCGTGAAACGCAAACTAAATTGTTTATTCCTCAGGGAGTGTACGATAATTATGTAGACGATTACCAGGCGACTGTGGGACATGTACCTTATAACACCAGTTTTGAAAAAACGGTACTCGAAGGTTCCAATGGCCGTTGCGAATTGGTTCCGCTGGCGAATAAGGCAGGTTCACCGTTCATCCACCTGACTACCAAGAGCAATATGCTCGTAGGTTTTGGCAATGGTGCCGATGCGGAGAACATTACCGTTGAGAAGCATCATGCATTCAAACTGGATTACATCGCTACAATGTACTTCGGTACAGAATTCGAATCAATTTCTAAAGAGCGTCTGCTGGTTGGTACCGTCGACGGTTCAACTCCGGTTGTCGCTGGAATAGGAGGTTAAGTTATGGCAGTAGATTGTACAAGCAAAGGGATGTACGAGTCCCTTTCCTGGTGTCCAGGTCAGACATCGACACCGGGTATTAGACGTAAAGTATACTTTATCCCGAAAAGTTGGATCGAAAAATGGCCGGCACTTCCGGAGATTGACGGGGCAGAGAGTATGGCTGCTTTGGCAACCTACGAAGGTGACTTTGTTTTGGCTGCCGACAAGAAATGGCAGTACATTGAATTGCTGACAACGAAGTCGTCCATCAGTGCAGAGTCACAGGGTGAAGTTCCATCTAAGACCTTCCTGAATAAAGCCACGTTGGTCCATGCTGGTACTGACGAAGAAGCGTCAGGCTTTTGTCGTCAGGCTAATGTCGATGAGCTGATATTTCTGTGCCAGCAGAAGAATGGTAAGTTCCGTGTACTCGGCTCTGAAGCTTTTGATCCTTCAGTTACCATTTCTCAAACTTCGGGAGAAGGGGATACCGGTACCGCAGGCACCACTCTCGAGGCACAATGTACAGATATTTGCCCGTCACCGTTCTATACGGGTAAAATCGAAACGGAAGATGGCGAAATTTCCGGAGCAGATGGTAGTACCATCCTTCCGGAAGGCTAATTAAAAGGAGAATACAGTTATGTATATAGATGAACAGTTAACTACAGACATGCAAGGCTGGCTCAATACGGAGCCGGCTAAGCGTGACCTGATGAAAGGTGCGGAAATGGTACTCAAACTGAGCCGAAACCGCATTCTGTTTCAGAATATTTCCCGCAATCCGCAGAAGTTTGCGAGCAAGATTGAGTATGAGCTAAAGAAATATCTTGCGATCCGTCTGGACCGCAAGACGATTCAAGATGTAGTCAAGATGGACAAAGAGCTGGTTCCGGCAGTGGCAGAAACGCTGGCCACCTTCCAGCCTGAAATTAGTTCCGATGACGACATTCCGCAAGAAGCTACCATCGCAAAGGGTAAACGCGCGGATCACGATTCATTGCCCGAAGAGATCCGCCAGCTCTGGGAGGACAATAAGGATATCTACTTCCGCCTGAAGCAGACTTTTGAAACATTGAAAACCATGAAGGATGCTCTTCCATGCGACAGGTACGAATACCTGAAGCAATTGGAAGAGCTGGATGCCAGATATCGGGATAACATGGACAAGTACGACCATTTCAATCCAGATGCTCAAGGTACTGAAGAAACAAAAGGTGAATCTCCTGAAGATCCGGCTGAAATGGCAAAGAAAGTCAGTGCAGCCCGCGGTTATCTGTCAGACAACAAAAAGAAACTGGCAGAGCTGAAAGAATCCGGAGATCAGGAAAAGTACGAGAAGCTGCTGGCTAAGGTACAGCAGAGATACGACTTCCTGATTTCTACTGGAAACAACGTAGGAGAAGACCAGGTGAATGCCTTACGTGAATTAGGGTTGAAAGCATGAAACATGTAAACCGATTGCTGAAGCCGTTATCCGATGTGCCGTTACAAGCATACCTGGATAACCGGCTTCAGCTTTTTGATGTACTCGAGTACATCCTGTCACAGACCGGACCGGCTAAGGTCTATGTATCCACCTTTTCTACATCCGAAGAGTTCTTGCGCCGGTTGTTTTCGCTTCGCAAACGGAAGATGATCCTTCACTCCGTTCTGCTTGCTGACCTGAAGGCAGCTCGAAAGACCGTCAACTTGTATACCTTTATGTCTTCTGTATTCGATGACGTGTACCTCACGGAAAACCATTCCAAAGTATTGCTTATCGAGAACGATCGCTGGATGGTTACAGTCGTTACCAGTCAGAACCAGACGCGAGGCAACCGGACAGAATGTGCGATGATCACGACACAGCCTGACATCTTTCTCACTTTGCGAGACCAGTTTTCAGAGATTATTAATACCCGAAGCCTACACCTCAATGGAATTCACTTCAACACAGATTAACAGAATTAAGGAACTTGCTACGATGCTCACTCCAGTGTCGGATATCGCTGTTCTGATGGACGTAGACGAACGCCGTCTGCGAGAAATCATATCCGACAAGTCCCATCCGGTCAGTATTGCTTACCGTAAGGGGAAAGCCGAAAGAGCTTTGCAGATCCGGCAGAATGAGCTGGAACTGGCCGAAGCCGGTAGTCCGCTGGCGGTACAGCTGGTAGGTTCTTATATCCGAGATATGGATTCCGACGAAGATTTATAACTATGCCATTACCCGCAACAATTGATATTGCAAAAGAAAATCTCTTTGCCTCAGTCGACGAGATGAAAGAGCGTAACATTCCCGAAGTCATTCAGCAGCGTCTGTTCAGACTTCGGGACATGTATAATTATTGGCTCCAGTACCCGCGCATACGAGAACAGGAAATCGTTTTGGAGCTGCAGAAGCGATACCAGATACAGAAGTCAGCTGCTTACGAAGATATTCGGATCATCAAGTATCTGCTGGGTGATCTGAACAAGGCTACAAAGGACTACCATCGGTACCGCTTCATCCAGCGCAACGAAGAGAGCTACGAGATGGCCAAGCGAATGAAGGATGCCAGGGCGATGGCCGCTTGCGATAACTACTACGCCAAGTACATGCAACTCGACAAAGAGGACGCCAAAGATTTAGGCTACGACAAGATTGTCGTGCAGCCGTTCCAGCCGGACAGCGATCCGACAATTATCGGAATCAAACCGATACCGAATATTCGGCAACGCATTGCGGATAAGATTAAACAATACATGAATGAAGATATCCAGGACATCCAGTTCGAAGATGCAGACTTCAACGAAGACGATATCTTCAATCCGAAAAAAACACAGGAGGAACCTAAACCATGAGAGAGTACTTCCACGAAACCCAGCAGCAAGTTCTTTTTACTCCAGCTAAGGATATCGTATTGTGTGCCGGACGTGGGTGGGGTAAAGGTCCGATTCATGCCGCTATCAACCTGCGTAACATGCAGCGTATGCCCGGAAGCATCACCGGTTTTGTGGCGGCCAATTGCAAACGTGCCCTCACCAACACCATCCCGTCCATGCTGATCCACTGGCAGCGATGGGGATTCAAACGTGATGTGCACTGGACCATCGGAAAGAAGCCGCCGAAGTCGTGGGGGTGGGGTGAACCTATCTTCCAGCCTGACAACTGGGAGAATGTGATTTCATTCTACAACGGATCCATCGGCTACATCATCAGCCAGGACCGTTCCGGAACCTCCAACTCCTTCTCTCTTGATTATCTCGACATCGACGAAGCAAAGTATATTGACTTCGAGCAGTTGAAGGATGAAACCCTTCCGGCGAACCGAGGTAACAAACAATACTTCGGTCATCACTACTTTCATCACGGCATGCTGATTACTTCTGATATGCCGGTGACGAAGAAAGGTTCTTGGTTTTTGGACTACGAGAAGAAATGCGATCCGGAGCTTATTGAAGTTATCCAGGCGACAGTGCATGAGATTTGGCGAACAAAGAAACGAATCCGTGACCTTCAGGCTAAATCAGAACCTGTACCTTTATATCTGAAAGACTATCTGCGCACCCTGAACCGTGATGTATGCCGGATGGGTTCTGTTGCTGTTTTATATCGTGAGTTCTCCACAATCGAGAATATGCAGCTGCTGGGCGAAGCATTCATCAACCAGATGAAGCGTGATCTTCCTCCGCTTACCTTTCAGACTGCTATCCTGTGCAGGCGTATCGGTATCAGCAAGGACGGGTTCTATTCCAGCATGACGGAAGGACACAAGTACAACGCTACAGACTTTAGTTACCTGGACAGCCTGGAATATCAGTTCGACAAAATCAAGGAGCCATCGTGTTTGATGGATGCTGATCTGGATCGAGATAAACCTATCTGTATTGCCTTCGACTTTAATGCCAACATCAACTGGCTGGTGGCCGGTCAGCCGGACCGGAACCGGCTGAAGGTGATTAAGTCTTTCTGGGTAAAGTATGAGCGCAAGCTCGAGGCCCTGGTGGATGACTTCTGTAAGTATTACCGGCATCAGCGGCGTAAGGAGGTTATCTTTTATTACGACAGTACGGCCTTGGGTTCAAACTATGCAGTCAATGACGAAGACTTTCATTACGTCGTCGAGCGTGCTTTCAAGGATAGAGGTTGGGAAGTTAATTCCGTCTATATAGGCCCCCCGATGAAACACATAGAGAAGTGGCTGCTAATCAATCGTATGTTTGCAGGGAAGGCAAAGCTCATTCCATTCTTCAACGAACAGAACAACGAAGATCTGCTTATCTCCGTACAGACAGCTGGTGTGTACAATGGTGGTAAGGATAAGCGAGGGGAAAAGCTGGCTGAAACAGAAGAAGACCAGCTTCAGGCAAGAACGGACGGTTCGGATGCTTTCGATACGTTGTGTATCGGTTGTGAGCGTTTCCCTCAGATGACCGACGATATCTTCGTGACATCATCAATGTAAGTTTCAATAGCTAATTAGTTTTATATTAAGGTGTGGCCCTGGCGACCGTGCGTATGGTTGTCGGGGCTGTTTTTTATGCGTGCGATAGCGTGTACCGTGCGTGTGGACGTTTGTGCCGTTACATATTCCGCTTTTATCAAAGGTGCTAATTAGGTTTATGGCGTAGGGCGGTGGGGGGTCGGAAAACCGACGTCCGCATAAAATGCGGTATTTTGAGGGGATAATCGATTGATTGTGTGCTGTTTTTGTATCGGATGAGCGGAAAATCAGAATAAATCCGCCTGTTTAAGCCTATTTTTGCTTGCTAATTTACTGCTACACAATCTGCTGGCACCTAAGAAATTTCTAAAATATATCGGGTAGAAAGGTAGAAAGACACTCGATTGTCTTTCTGGTTGGCGATGGCGTTCACGCAGCGGCCCACCCACCCCGTTGCTCTCCCTACCAGTGGTATAGCTAAAGCTATGTATTGTTTGACTGCTCTTCTTTGTCTGCTCTTCGCCAATAATTCGGTATCACTTCCGCTATGGTTTATGCCTTTTGTACCTGCAAAGGTAAATGTTCCGCTTCGTATGCCAAGTTCAGGCGCTGTTCTCGAAAAAATCTCCACCCTCACAAGACTCAGGTAGTATTCAAGGCTCTGCTTTTCGTGAAAACTTGTCTTTATACGCTTCGGAACACCTTTGCTGGCAGGTGTAAAAGGCGAAAACAAACCGTAGCGACAGCGAACGGAATAAAAAAAAGCTCAGAGCAGGAAGAGCAGAAATAAAGGCTCAACTCCCGAGCTCGGCACCAGAATAAATTTTAAGACCATGAAAACCTTTACCGAATCCATGCTAAACCAGTGCAGAAAGTACATG
>ULQU01041398.1_pt1 | contig 14615 bp, 12 predicted proteins | sample 1954841 | NCBI WGS metagenome assembly ULQU01 (sample SAMEA4835664, study PRJEB28245) | human gut metagenome | biome: gut microbiome; material: fecal sample | place: Denmark | collected 2008
CCATAGGGCGGACAATGGGTTATCAATATATCTGTGTCGGCAGGTATGGTAGCATAGTTACGGCGCTGACGTTCGGAAATACAATCTTCCATGAACATGGGAACCCCATAGAACTTAATGCCATCAATTGTTACGCCGGAATTGCATAGGTAATACACATTCTTATCCAACCCGTCTATCTTGGCTCCATATAGGCAGGCATCGTGATTGCCACAGATAAAAATTTTGTAGGAATAAGGGAGGTCGCAAAACCAGTTCATAAAATCAATGGCTTCTTGCTCACTTCCATTCATGGTGAAATCCCCTGAATGTATAAGGATGTCAGCATCGGGCAGCTCTATGAGCCGCCGATGTTGACTGTGGGTGTCGGAGAGATGGAGGATGTTAAACATTTCAAGATTTACTATTTCTTTAAATTAATACTGATTTCATTCATAATTGCCCGCAGCACCGTTTTCAGTTCTTGCCGGGCATAAACCCTATTACTATGCAAGCGACCATCATCTTTTCGCTTAAATAGATTCATTTGTTGTGGAATAAGAGATGAAAATAAGTCTATGTTCTGTTTGTAGTCCTCATAAGCAAAACTTTTCTTTTCTTCTTCGTTTATTGGGTCAGAATGAGTGGGACGAATAAACAAATCAAAAGAATAACAATTCTCATTACTCCTGTTTTCGTTATCATCATAAAAGTAAACATCAATTGCAATTTTTCGATTTTTTGACAATGTCTTGCAATTAAAATATAAGCACGATTTCCACTTTGGCCATATTCCAATTTCCCAGTCATTACTATCGAAAATTAGGTTCTGTTCATCTACATAATCCAAATATAATGACATTGTGCGCAACTCCATTCGATTGCTGTTATTGCTGTTAGATGCTTTAAGCTCAATGTCGTAATTATTTTCTTTCCATTTACATCGTTTTGTGGTCATATATTTCCAAATATAGGGATAACGAATAAAATGATATCGATAAGAGTTTTCGTCTTCTTCTTTGATACACCCTTCAAATCTCTTAGAGATGTTCTCTACATATTTTTTCAATGTTGTGTAGATGTCTTCGCCTGATTTGAATGCAGGAACGAGTAATTCCTTTAATAGAAATTGAAAAGCTCTAATATCAGACCTGTTGCTGTTGATATACTCCCTCCATTCATTTATGCCATCGTTAAATGACCAGCATGCGTTTCTCTCTTTTCCAAAGCGATATGGTTTGCATGACATGAGTGCACGGCGCAATAGAAATTTATCATCGTCGAATTTATTTGATATACCTTTATCACTACCATTGAATATTTCAAGTAAAATGGAGGAATAAGATATTACATTCTCAAGCGTCATTGTGTCATAATCAGTCTGCTCATTACATGACAATAAACGGAATAATATATTAATACAACCTCTGAAGAATCGCCCATTTTCCAATTTGATCATCTGTTCATAGTATTCAAGGGCTGTAGATTTTATTATTTCTTCTTTTACTTGTTCTTGATTGAATACTTGCAAGACGGATTTAGTATCTTCCAATTGTAAAATTTCGTATATTCCCTGCTCTTTGCATAGTATAGCCATTTTATCTATCGCTTGCATAATCGTAGGTAGTTTGTCATCATTTATTTCTGTATTGAGAATAAGATTGCGCATCGTTCTCATCCAATCAAACAAAGATGTTACTCCTTTTCTATAGCACAATAAAGCATACATCAAAGGGAACGTTCTGTCAAACGAGTTTTCAGACATACATAATTGATAGATCATAGTCGTTTTTTCCGCGGAAGTAGCTCCTATATAAAGCTCTAACTGATTCCGTTCAGAAGACAAAGAAGCCAAAGCATTGAGCTTGTGATAAGCGAAATTATAAAAACCGTCAGATAGCAAATGGAGACGTTCAAGCCATACTAACGGGAAGTTGCCCGCTTTTTGCAATCTAACAATAATGCTTTTTATAACATCATCTATTTCTGTTTTTTCGTTTTTGTCTAAAAAAGATAGCAGGTCTTCATATAGATGTCTTTTTTCATCTTTTATACATGTCACCGCTGTAGATAGTTCGTCTTTGTTGATATGATAAAGAATGAGAAGGTTGTATAGACAATACAGTTGCTCATCGTCTATTTCTTCAGGATGCTCTTGTTGGTGATTTCTATTAATCCAAAACATATCGGTCCACATGTTGTCCATGTTTCTTTTCCAATCACTTGCGAACTGATAACTGGATATATGTTCATCCATGAAAGATTTTAGGTTTTCAAAGGCAGATAGTTTTCTTCCCCGTCCATTCATTTTTATGTAAATATCGTCATCCAATCCATTGTTTTCATTCATTTGAAGAAATGCGAAAGTAATACTTGGGACAGCTGATTCTACCAAATCATTCCATATAAAAGGAAAATCTTCTTTGCAGATTTTTTTGTGGATTATCTTAATTGTGCTTAATATATTCTTGACACTAGTATTGTTAAGCCATGAACGAATAAACCAGTTTTGGTCTATAATAACCTTATCTATCTCAATCCTATCATCTACTTTGTTGAGAAGTTTTTCTAAGTTTTCAGACAATCTTTCACAAAAATCTTCTGCATATTCTCTTGATGCGAATTTCATTCTGATATTAAATTCTCTTTTACGTTGTTTCCGTGCAAATAGATACAAGTAAAGCAACCAAAGGGTTGTAAGTCGTTGCTGTCCATCTATAGGTACAAAACATCCATCTTCTTCATATCCATAGATATAGTTCAAATCACATTCTTTCTTAAGAAGTGAATCCATGAATGGTTCAATTACATCTTTTCGGCCTCCTTGCACATAATCACGTTGCAATAGAGGTATAAGTATGGTCTTTTCATTAAATGATTGTAGAAAGTTCATTGTTGTTCCTCCTTATTGTCATCAAAATAATAATGCAGTTTCTGTTTCATGTCTTTCACATAAAAGTTTGCATCTTTTTGTGTCCAAGCATTTAGTGTCGGTTTTGCTGTCCTGTTGTATGCTTTGGTAAACACTTGTCGTGTACAAGGCGGTACATAGAGCTGTTGAATTGATTCCTCTGACTTATCGTTTTTATCCATTAACCCATCGGCTATGATTATATATCTTCGTTTTCTAGGGAATAGTGCATTGTGGTAACTTCGATTGGTATGGCTATCCAACAGTGTGAGATTTCCTATTTGCATTTTATTCTTTCCGTCAGGAGCATCATCTTTAATAGAGTCTTTTGTTATTTTGTCACAGTAACGCATAATGGCAGAATACAAATTATTGAAATCTTCATGTTTATTGCTATTTTGATACTTTTGCTCCAGTTTCTTGATGGAATCTTCGGTAGGATAGTCATCTCCCAAGTCCTGTTTAATACTCGCTAACCAATCCTTTCTGTCTACTGGATTTTTGAAATCTGAATAAGTGTTCGAAGAGATATGTTCGATATCCCATGATTGTTTATGTAGAAGTTCGAATGGGAATCGCTCATATTCTTTTTCTATACCTAACTGTTTATTGCTATGAAGCTGCTCAAAACGGTGAAGTATTGTTTCAATGTTGTGCATCAAGAACAGCAAGCGCAAAGATTTTTTATCACTTTTGTCATAACTGTAATCATCAATGGTCTTATGGTTTTTGTTGTTCAGAATGTTCTTGATTCTTATTTTAAGTTTATTGATGAATTGAGAATGTGTCTGCTCTCTATTTAGTTTGAGCAATTCCTTTATGCTATTAATTGGATTATTGTTAAAATTGTATGTAAGGAAACCAATATAGTGATAGCTATAGACATCATCGTACATGTCCTTTAGTCTTAAGAAAGTATGTCGCACGGCTTTCCATTTTTCCTGCAAAGTCCCCTTTTCAGGTTTTGAAAAATAGTTTCTGAACGACCATCGTGCATCAATGTCGTAATCACTTTGTTTACACCCTGCAACAAGATTGAAAAGGAAGTCCATTCGTGTCTGTCCTTCACGTAAGTCTTTAGCATTGATCATATACCAGAAATGGTCATTCTGCAATTCACGTTCCATCCTTTCAAAAATAGCAGCAGCCTCTAATCTTTCCAGTTTAGGCAAACCATTTTCCCTATTGAGTAATAGTGCTTTAATAAGATCAGTATTTGTCAGATGAATTTTTCCGCTGTTTAGATTTCTAAACACATCATATTGTTTACTAGAAGTTACCTCATACCAAATTACTTGTATTGACTTTTCATATCTTTTACGTCCGAGCAATTCTCTGAATGATTGTTTAATTGTATTGAGCTTATCTTTCATATCCTCTATATTGTCACTGTCGCACGAATTCTTTACCCATTGATTAAATACGGCGGAAATGTGATGATATGCATTATAAATGTAATAAAAATCTATATTTGCGTTAGCCATATCATTATTGATAGATGCTATATTCTTGATATACTCGCTTCTTGACATTTGTGGGTTATCTTCAATGTCTCGTTCATATTCAAATGTATAAGGCGGCTGCCCATTTAAATAAAGATATAAAAGATATAGAGTAGTAAGCCTTTGTTGCCCGTCAAGGACATAATACATGTTTTTTTCTAATGAGACCACAGCCAAAGGTTGAAGGCAATACACTCTCTTAGATGCATTTTTACATTCATTAAATTCCCGTAAGTCATTTAGCAGTTCCTCTACATTCAATGCAGTCCATTTATAACCTCGCTGTAGGTAAGGAATTAAAAAAATCTTTCCAATTAATTCTGAAAAAGATTTCAGATGTAATACATCATATTCATTGTTAGCCATAATTTATGTATAGTTTTTTTATAATATTCCATTACAATAATTCATTTCTTCCAAACCACATCCTGCATCCTCTAGTTCTGTAAGAAACAACCGTGCACACATCTCCGCATCATCGCCTGCCCGGTGGTGCTGTCCATAAGGTATCTTGAACTGGTCGCAAAGGTAATCCAGACTATTGCAACCGAAGTCATAGAGCTTGCGGGCGGCACGCAGGGAGCAATAATAAGTAATGTCAGGCTTCTCCATACCGTATAGTTCCAATGAATGACGGATGCAACCGACATCGAAAGCGGCATTGTGAGCCACAAGTATGGGAATGTCTTTAAGGTATTTGCTGATTTCAGCCCATATTTCCGGGAATTCCGGTGAATTGACGGTATCATTCGGTCGGATGCCGTGAATCTGCATGTTCCAATAACTGTACATATTGCCTTGCGGACGGACGAGCCACGAGCGGGTTTCCACAATCTTTCCGTCGCGTACCACACAGATGCCGGCTTCACAAATGGAGGCACGTTTGCCCGTGGCTGTCTCAAAATCTATGGCTATGAAGTTTATTCCTTGCATGGCTTGCCCTCCTTTTTCTCTGTATAATAGTCCAACATGTTTTGGGCGAAGTTGCGCATCTCGTCACGCACGGGTTCCGGCTCCAACACTTCCACTTGGTCGCCTTGGGCAAGCACCAGTTGGTAGAAGTCGAAAGTCGGTTTCAGGTGGTATTCAAAAAGAGTCGATTCGTCATCACTACCAATTTCACGTTGTGATTCGTGCAAGGGCAATGTGCGCAGATAGTCTGCAAAACCATTGTATGCCCGAAGAACAATCTTTTGAGACGATTCGTTAGAAGTGATTACGCCACAACAGCCTTCGAAATAGCTGTGTACATCGAAGTTCTTTTTCATCTTGAACGTCCGTCCTGTATCTTGAATGTCTGAAATACGGTCGAGGGCGTACACCAGATACACATCACTTGGCTTGACACCTTGTTCTTTATTCCGCTCGGAGTAATAAGGACTGCGCGCCACCACATACCAACGGCGTTTCACAACTTTCAGGAAGTAAGGCTCAATGTCGAATGTGCTGGGATCAGGCTTGCCGAAGCCTTGGTGCGTAATGCTCAACACATGGTTACGCCGCATGGCATCCGCAATGCAGGTCAGCCAAGTCTGCCCCGAAGGGATTTCCTCAAAGATAATCCGGTCTTCCAGCTTATTGTCCGCTTGGATTTGATTCAGCGTAGCGTATGAACTGATGAGCCAGCTGCGCAGGTTGTTACCCTCTATGCGTTCCGGCTCGTCAATGTAATAACGGTATCCGTCCTTTCGGTCGCACTCTATATATACATCGAAGATGTCTTTGATGGCTTTTTTGTGGTTATGAAAGGTCTTCAAAGGCAGTTCCTCGCCATAGCCCAATCCGCTTTCCTGCCAAAGCTCGTTGATTTCCTGAAACGTCAGCCGTTTGTATCTGCGCAAGATGTCCATCAGCCATACGTATCGTCCAAAAAGATTTGCTGCCATATTGCTGTCATTTTATGGTTATGCCACAAAGTTACGCATTTACTTGTGCCAAATCGTAGCTCAATCTTAATTTTTTCTCTTTTTCCTGTATTTCTTTTATGATATGCCGCATTTTGGCATTTAACGCTCTTTACTTTGCAGCAGAATTAATGATAAACTTCTAAACATTAAAGTATTATGGTAACAAAGAATTTAAGCAACGATTTTATGGCGAAAGTATTGGAAGATGCCGCTTGGAAGGAACTTTCGGGCGACTTTGCTTGGAACGAGCAACTGTTGGAAAAATACAAGGACAAGGTGGAATGGAAAACGATTTCCGGCAACCGTACCATTCTTTGGAGTGTCTCCATGCTTGAGAAATTCAAGAACAGGATTGACTGGGAAGAACTCTCCGGGTCGAACAACGAACACCTGTTCACGGCAGAAAACTTGGAGAAGTACAAGAACTATTGGAACTGGCGGGAATTATCCCGTAACTCCGATCTGATACTGACTCCGGAACTTTTGGAGCAGTTTGCCGACTACTGGGACTGGAATGAAATCATTGATTGCTACGGCAGAGAAGGCTTGTACAGTGCAGAATTTCTTGAAAAGTATCAAGACCGCATTCCCGCTTCTTCCTTGCAAAACTCCCGTTTGTGGTATAAGTTGGTTGAAGATGAAGCAAAGCGGCTGAAAATACAAATACTCTCCTAATGCAATTGATTATTTCATGAAGAGGCTACCCCACAAGGCTGATTAGGGAAGGTAGCCTCTTTATAGTATGCTTGGTATGGCATTATTGCTTATTTGCCGAAGTATTATAGGATACTTGGCTATTTATCCAATCATAAAGTCGGTATATAATTTTAAGGCGGGATAAAAAAGAGAAGGACTAATTAGGAAGGTTGACCATAAAGAGCTATATTTGTAATCGATTAAATCCAATAAACCCAATATGAAAAATGAATACTCAATTAAACGCATGGGCTGACAAAACAGCCGAGGCTTATGACAGAATTGCACGTGCGCAGGGCGATGATGCTCCAGCGTTTTATACCCAGTCTGACCTCACAAAAATAAATGATTCTCCGCATGTATTTGTAATGGGGATAAATCCAGGTTCGGGAGGAACATATAGAAAACAATGCGAAAACGAATATTGGCAACTTGGCGGAAAGCCGATGGATGGTATACACTTATTGAAAGGCAATCCATCATGGAACAACAGGTTTGATTGGCTCTATTGGCAAAGGATATATCGATTGTTCGATGCCAATCCCCATCCGTTAGATAATGAAGCTGACTTTATTGTTACAAACGCCACATTCTTTGCTACGCCGAATGCAAAGAATTTATTACCGAAGCTGTTGGCAGAAACAATGTCCTACACGCTGGAACTTATCGAAATAACACGTCCTCAGATGATAGTGGTATTGAGTGGAAAATCTCTGCTTAAGACCCTTAAAACACTATGTAATGCTACAGGTCGGTTACTTGAATATTCACAGACTTTCGCTTCCTTGGGGAACATTTTTACCGGACACTTGGACGGCATTCCCTGTTGCGGCATACCTCACCCGGCGGCATATTTATCCCGCGAAGAACGCGAACTGATGAGAATGGTTGTCACACAGACGTATCGGTGCGAAAATATCATAGCTGACGCCTGTCTGGACTTGCTTCAAAGCATAAAGCAACGCAGAAACACAAAAGGATTATCGAAAGAAGAAACGGCCAGTCTGTTCGATGCCCTCGTTGCCCGTATGCAAAGCCTGCCATATCCCTGCTATGAGATCCGCGCAAAAAAAATCAGTCGCTACGACTTGTGCAATGGCCTGCAACTGACCATAGCCAACAACTCAACCACCCACTGCATAGCGATACGCCCCAAAAATTATAAAGGAGAAAAAGACATTGACCAAATCCAAATGCCACACGTGAGAGAATTGCTCGAATGCTTTGATAAGGTAAATTATGCAAATACGCCAGTTTGGTTAGGTGTGAAGGACTTTGACAACTTGGCACCAGGAAACAACATAGAGAGCTTGGCTGACAGTCTGGTGAGTGAAATACAAAAACTCATTCCTGAAGTCTACAAGTTCCTGCCACCTTCCCGATAAAATCCATCGAAGCCCTTCTCCTCACCTTTGTAATACATACTGATTCCTTTTATGAAGTTAAACGCATATCTTTCCTTTGCTGAGTACAACGATAATCCAATCCGGCATCATGCATGATGCCGGATTGAGGACAAAGAAAAATTTTATGCACAACGTATGCAAGCCCTGCCTCCTCCGTCAGTCAACTTTGCTTTTGTTTAACAACAGCGTGACCGCCACCTCCGGCGTGTCTGCCTCCCGCGTAATGCTTCCGAAACGAATGTCGGCATATCCCAGCCTTTCCCTGACACCTTGTTCGAAAGCCACCCATACAGACTCCTTCAATGGTATGCTACTTGGAATACGCAAGAAGATCAGTGCCCCGTCATAGCGTGACAGATCCAGCTGTTGGTAACGGGTCATTGACTCCAAAATATAAGTAAGGCGTGAACCGGCATCCAGCGTCACCGAGCGGTAATCATACTGCTTGCCGTATTGCACATGGAACAGAAAATCCACATCGCTCCGCCGGAAGCTGCTGCCTTCGGCAGAAAGCATCCTTACCAGGTTCTCGCGCACAGCCATCTTGCGCAGGTATTCCTGCCGCTTGTCCTGACGGTATTCGCGCTTCCGCTTGGAGCGGTTCATGCGATTGTCAAAGAAATCACGTGCATTTGTCCACGTAATATAACGCCGTCCGTCCTTCCCCCTACTACGCAGGCGGCGTGGAGTTTGATGCCGCCAGATGCTTTCCTCCAATTTGTCCAAAGCCACTTCGTAGGGGTTGGTCAAAACCTTAGGGCCGAATTTCTGCCGCCACGTTTCCTGTCTTTCCGCAGGTGAGAATCCCCAATAGGTGATTTCCCACAAGCAGTGCATGGCCAGTTCCGCCGGAGAAAGACGCACGTCATCGGCTACGACTATCTCCTTGGCCAAGTCTTCTTCCCAACTGCTGTCGTGCATCGGCCCGACACTAATCCATTTCTCTTCGCCTTCAAATTCCCCGCCAGACCATTCCACGTGTATTTCTCCTTTAAATCCAGTGACAAGTTCCATACTTTGAAGAATGTCATATGCCTCGCGGAAGGCATAGATGTTGTCCAGATGCTCCGGCTCATACTTTTCCAAATATGGACGAAGGCTGTCGAAGTCGACTTTCATAATAAGTTCTTTCAGTGTCATAGGCAATAAGTATTTTTGCAAAGAAAGAAAAGGATTGCGCCAAACCAAAGCATTAGCATGATTTTTTTGCCTATGCTTCGATTCGGCACACCCTTCCTTTACCTTTGCCCTCAAAATTAAAATAGTAACGACAATGAAAACCATAGAGAATCATGATGTGAAAATATTCACGGACAACATCGAAGAAAGTGCCATTGGACAAATCAATAACCTGTTGGCCGTTCCCGTATTCAGCGAGTGCAAGATACGGATTATGCCCGACGTGCATGCAGGAGCCGGATGCGTCATCGGCTTTACAGGCAACTTGGGCGACAAGGTGATTCCCAACATCGTAGGTGTGGACATCGGTTGCGGCATTATGGTGCAGCCGTTCTCTTGCATAAATCAAATAGATTTCCACTCACTTAATGAGTTCATTCTACGCAACATCCCTTCCGGGCGCAACCACCGAAATGCGGACTATGCAGCCTTGCCTGAGAAGTACATCGGCATGTACAGCGAGGCGAAAGAGATTGTGAAAAACCTGCGATGCAACCGCGAACTGAAAGAAAACAAGCGGTTATACAAATCGATAGGCACACTTGGCGGAGGTAATCACTTCATCGAACTTGACAAGGATGATGCCGGAACATACTACCTCGTAGTACATACCGGCAGCCGCAACCTCGGCAAGCAGGTGGCGCAGATATACCAGAAGTTGGCTGTGAAATGTCAGTCAGGATGGGCGGAACTGATGAATGAGCAGGAAAGGCTTATCGCCGAGTATAAACAGGCTGGGCGAAAGGCCGAACTGCAAGAGGTAATCAGGCAGTTGCATTGCTCGTTCAAGATGCTCAAACCGACAATTCCGCCTGACCTGAGCTACCTTGAAGGCCGTTACCGCGACGACTATCTGCACGATATGCGCCTGTGCCAGCAATGGGCGGTGATTAACCGCAGCATGATAACAGGACTGATAACAGACTATCTTTCAGGCTGTGGCTGGGCTGAAAATGCCGATGCCGGCCAACGCTTCGAAAGCGTACACAACTACATCGGCGATGACAATATCATACGCAAAGGCGCAATATCGGCCCGTGAAGGCCAGCGTTGCATAATACCTCTCAATATGCGCGACGGCTCACTGATTTGTGTCGGCAAGGGCAACGAAGACTGGAACTTCTCCGCTCCTCACGGTGCAGGGCGCATAATGAGCCGCGCACAGGCTTTCAGGCAAATCAGCTTGGACGACTATGCCCAATCCATGCAGGGTATTTACACCGAAAGCGTCAACGAAGAGACAAAAGACGAATCGCCGATGGTGTATAAGCCAAAGGACGAAATCATAAGCAACATTGCCGATACCGTGACAGTGGAGAACGTCATCAAACCGGTATACAACTTCAAGGCGGCAGAATGAAACAGTATTTTACCTTCGGGCAAATACCGTTTTACAAAAGAATCGGAGTTCTACTCCCTACATACACCTATATCGTTCATTATCAAGCATTTACCAATATGTGGTCTTTTACCGTCCCAAAGGTTATCTTTCATGCTGCAAAAGATAACCTTTTGGAAAGCAAAAGACCGCTGATTGAAAACCATTTAGAAAATTAAGCAAGCAGAATAAACAACAAATACAGGATTTTTATTAGTTTTGTATGGCATAATAAAAACGGATAAGATTATGGCAGAAATAAACACGTTATTAACTCAAGCGAAACTGATTTTGGAAAAGGCAAAGGTCGCGCAACAAGAGAGTCGGTTGCGTGGAGAACAGTTCAACATATTCCATGCGTGCGGAGTAAACCATTATGAAACGACACATTCTGCCATCATTGCGGAGTTTCTGAATCCCCAAGGCTGTCATGGGCAAGGAGATGTTTACTTGAAAGAGTTTCTTGACATTGTAGGAAAGAATGGAACACTGCCGGTGTTCGACACTTCAACAGCATCAGTGTTCACGGAATATGTTGTGCCGAATGGTCGGTTGGACATACTGATAACCAACACCAAGAATCAAGCCGTCATCATTGAGAACAAAATCTACGCCGGAGACCAACGGGAACAACTGAAACGCTACGATGAGTTTGCGGCAGAGAAATATCATGCAGGGAATTATGCCATTCTCTATCTTACGCTTTGGGGAGATGAAGCAAGCGGACAAAGCGGAAAAGATGTGAAATACACTTGCATCTCATACAAGGAAACAATACTGAAATGGCTTGAACGCTGCATACAAATCTCGGCTCAAAAGCCGCTTATCCGCGAAACAATGATACAATATACCAACCTTATCAAAGAACTAACCAATCAAGCAATGGAACAGAAATATAAGAACGAACTCTTGGAGTTGATGATGAATAATGCAGAAGCAACCGCCACTATCTGTGATATGCAAGATGATTTTTTCAAATATGTTTGTGAAAATCGTATTCGTCCTGCATTAAAGAATTTGGCGGAAGAGATGGGGTTTGAATACGGTGAAAGCGATGATGCTTGGGGTAATAGTAAATGGCAAGGATTTAATTTTAAAAGACTTCCTTTAGCAATATATTTTGAAGCGGAACGGGGAAAGATGTATGATATAGTTTACGGTTTCGTTTTCGAAGGAATTAAGAAAAAAGATTGTCCTGCCGTTCGTAAAACAGAAGCATTCCCCGGAAAGTCAAGCTCGGGTTGGCCATACGGTTGGGCTTATTTAAACCAATACAGGTATTGGGATATGCAAACTCTTGCCGACATTGTAAACCATACAGACAAATTCGTGAATTACATCAAGGAAAAGATACAAATCGTACTGGATGAACTGGAACAGCAAGGCATTAAACTCGAATAATAAACATATTGCAATGAACAAACAGAACTTACCGTACGACGGGAACGGTCAGAAACGCATTGCCGACTATACGCTTGTGGCACTGACAATCATGATTGCCGAGTCGCGCATGGAGGAGAAAGAAATGATGATTAGTATTGTAATGCACTGCATCGGATAACTTTTTCTGCATTTTTCGTCATCTGCTTCAATTCGGCACAATGGCACTTTAATTTTGCAAAAAATAAAAAATGATATGGATGATGAAACAAAGGTGCTGGTTGGGTTAAACCAAGACGAATATATGTATCCTCTTGCAGATGTCTCAAATCTCACGAAAAAAGAAAAAAGGAGCTTGCTTAGGCGAGGAATGCGTATTCCAAAAGAACTACATTCAGACGAGGAGTTTGAGCAGTGGGTGACGCTCTATGCCGAATTGAATAAATATAGTTATTCCGGCGGGCATAAGCCGACAAAAGAGGAGCGTGAAAGAGACAAACTGCATACTGCGAGTTATGAGCGCGGAATGTGGTATCACTACAAGCGTTTCAACGAATGGAAGAAAAAGCATCTTCAGCCGTTGGTTGACGAACTTGCAGACCACGCAGCCCACGACCCGCAGTATGACTGGCAATTTGTATATGCCCTTGAATATGCGAAACTCCGCTGCATGAGAGCATACTTTTCATACTCAATCATTGCAGACAAGAATGGTAACTTCGGTTTCAACCGTTGGATTGACATCTGTGTCAATCTTTTAAAATACATAAAAGAAGACGGAGCGAACATATCTGAAGAACAGATTGAACGGATGAACATCCGCAATGTGGATGACATTGTTCCGCCCCAGAAGATTGCCGAATACAAAAGCGCACCAATATTTGATAACGAATACCCTACATTTGATGACAAGCGTTATATCGGACGCGAAATATATGTCCGTAAAATGGAACGCCTCTACTACAAGATTCGTCTTTATAAAATGAGACAATGGTGGGAGTGATTAGTGAATATTTTTGCGGTCAAATAAAAATTTATGTTATGAAAAATTCCGATATTGATAATTTTAAGAATCTGTGGAAAATTTGTGTTACAGATACGCATTCCAATTCGGAACTGATATTGACAGAATTAGCTCACATCTTTTTCTTGACAATTTTGAGTTCAGATGGACAATATCACCATACAAGAACCTTCCGGACAGATGTTTTAAAATAAACTTATATTTGACATAATACGATGAGCCATATATAAACTCTTTTCAGTAAGGCACTATTTTCCACATGAGGTAATCCGATAAAAAACAAAGAAGAAGGTAACGCACAGCTCTAAATTCGGACCATACCTTCTTCTTTGTTATCTTCATGCCGCTTTATTCAATAGCAACATAACTTTGAGTTGTTCACAGTCATTATTCTCTACGGCAGTACCGAACAGGATATTTTTATATCCCAACCGATTATGCACAGCTTGACGGAATGTCTCCAGTTCTGCATCATCCAACGGATAATGGAAAGAATAACGGATAAGCACAATCGCATGGTCATATCGGCTTAAATCAAGCTGCTGGTATTTTGTCATGGACTCAAGGATATAGTCCAGCCGTCCGTTTGTTCCATGAACAACGGAACAATAGTCATACCGGATGCCATACGCAATGTTGAACAAGAATTCTACATCGCTGCGCTTAAAACTGCTACCCGGAATGGTAAGCATCTGTATGAGCGTTTCACGTTTTGCCATAGTCTCAAGATATTCTTCGCGTTTATTCTGACGATATTTCCGTTTCTTCTTGGTGCGGTTCATCCGCTTATTACAAAACTTAAAAGGAGAATGTGCAATGGTCAGCCGTTCGCCGTCTTCATCCCTTGCCCGGAACTTGCGAGGGGTCTGATGTTTCCAAATGCTTTCTTCCAAATTGTCCAATGCCGTTTCGTAACGATTCATAGGCTTCTGTCTGCCAAACATCTTGGAGAATGTGTCTTCGAGATCTGCAGGCGAAAAACCATAGAAAGTAATTTCCCACAAACAGCGCATGGCAAGTTCTTCCATGCTGAGCTGCATACCGTTGGGAAAAACAAATTCTTTAGCCAGTTCTTTCTCCCAGACATTATCGTCCAAGAAGTTCACCTGTGTGATTTTTGTCCCATTCTCTCTTGTTGTCGTTATTATGGTAACTTCCCCTTTATAATCCTTGTCCGGTTCCATGTTTCTAAGAATATCGTATGCTTCACGAAAGGCGTAGAGGTTGTCCAGATGTTCTGGCTCGTGTTTCTC
>ULQU01016445.1_pt1 | contig 14563 bp, 7 predicted proteins | sample 1954841 | NCBI WGS metagenome assembly ULQU01 (sample SAMEA4835664, study PRJEB28245) | human gut metagenome | biome: gut microbiome; material: fecal sample | place: Denmark | collected 2008
GTTTGCTTCCCTAATTAAGTTTTCGGACAGCCTCCCCCATTCATTTTTTCTTCCTACTTTTGCCCCAAGAAATGCGAATTATCATGTAAACGGGTAAATTTATATAATTACCTATTGATATAGTAAAAACGAAATAAATAGACTTAACTAAACTCTTTTAATAGATGGTTAAACGATTGATTTTAGCTTCAGTGTTACTCATATTTGTATCACTAGCTAATTATGCGCAAAACATTGGAGTCAAGTCCAACCTCTTATATTGGGCTACAACAACTCCTAATCTCGGTGTCGAGACTGCCTTAGGCAAGAAGCATACCGCTCAGGTATTCTTTGGCTTCAATCCTTGGAAACAGTCCGGTGGCGACCAGTCAAGCCTCCGTCATTGGCTTTTGCAACCAGAATATCGTTACTGGTTCTGCCAAAGCTTCAATGGCTGGTTCTTGGGTGTTCATGCCATGGGCGGACAGTTTAATGCAGGAGGAGTGAAGCTACCCCTAGGTATTTTCAAATCTCTACGTAATCATCGCTATGAGGGATGGTATGTAGGTGGTGGTGTGACCGCTGGTTATCAATGGCCTCTTTCCAAGCACTGGAACCTGGAAACCTCAGTAGGTTTCGGATATGATTATATCCAGTACGAAAAGTTCAAGTGTGGTGCCTGTGGCGAGAAGGAGAAGTCATCTCATGACAACTATGTGGGTCCTACCAAGGCAGCCATTTCTCTTATTTATATGTTGTAACTCATTAAACATAATCTATGAGTATGAAAGAATTTAAGAACTACATATTATTATTCAGCTCTCTTTTGATGGCTATGCCTCTTGCAGCCCAGGATTGCAAGAGTCTCAAGTTGGCTGCTGAAAAGATACAGGTATCTCATGTAGAGATGTCGCATCACAATGACCTGATTACGGTTATGATGGATCTGAATCTCGATTCCCTGGATCTCCCTACTAACAACCAGCTTGTGTATACTCCGATTATCAAGCATAAGGGAGAGTTGCTCAAGATGCCTGAGATTGTTATCAACGGTAGAAGACAGCAGATCATGTTTGACCGAGGGGTTGGAAAGAAACAGTTGCAGCTTTCTCCTCAGGCTTTCGTGGTGAAGCGAGACAACAAGAAGCAGCAGACCGTGAAGTATCTTGCCTCCGTTCCTCTCTCTTCTAAGGAAAGAAACTACGATTTGGATATTCACGAAGACCTCTGCGGTTGTGGTGATCTGCAGGATGGCAATGATTTCACGGTTTCTCGCCGTCGCCAGCCGGTAACTTCTTTCGTCCGTCCGGAGGTAGAGGCAATCAAGGTCCGTCATCTGGATAAGCGCGCTTATATCGATTTCCCGGTAGACCGTATAGAGTTGCATCCAGATTATCGCCGTAATCCTGCGCAGTTGGATAGCATCATCCGCACCATCAATGCATTGAAGGAAGATAAGAATCTCGAAGTGAGCGGCATCAATATTCATGGTTATGCATCACCGGAGAGTCCTTACACCCATAATGATTATCTGGCAAAGAACCGTGCCAAGACGCTGACCGAATATGTCCGCCGAATGGTGAAGTTGCCAAACAATCTCTTCACGGTTTCTTCTACTCCAGAGGATTGGGATGGTCTGATAGCTTATATTAAAGGTAGCAACCTTGAGCATAAGGATGCCATTTTGGCGATTATTGCCGATAAGAGTCTGAATCCGGATGCCCGCGAGTTGAAGATTAAAAAGCAGTATCCTTCAGAGTATCGCTTTATGCTCGACACCTGGTATCCTGCCCTCCGCCATTCCGACTACCACATTACTTATAAGGTGAAACCTTTTGATGTGGAAGAGGCAAAGGAGATCATCAAGACCAAGCCACAGCAGTTGAGCCAGGAAGAGATGTTCCTGGTGGCTCAGACCTATGAGCCTGGCAGCAAGGAGTTTAATGATGTGATGGAGATTGCCGTCCGCATGTTCCCAGAGAATGAAACAGCCAATCTCAATGCAGCCAATACCCGTTTGAATGCCGGTGATGCCGATGGTGCCAAGGCTTATCTTGACAAGGCTGGCAACAGTCCTGCGGCTCAGAATGCCCGTGGTGTATACGAGGCATTGAAGGGCAATGACCAGCAGGCTCGCCATTACTTCGGCTTGGCAGCCAAGGCAGGTGTTAAGGCTGCTCAGGAGAATCTCGAAAATCTATAAAAGGTAATAAATAGGAATAAAAATATTAATCAAATTAAATAAATCAATTATGAAAAAATCGTTATTGTTTTCCGCAGTATTGGCAGGTCTGATGCTCGGTTCTTGTTCAAGTAGTGATGACTTGGCAGGTGGTAACAACACAGGTTTCAATGAGAATGGTGATGGTTTCGTTGCTGTTGCGATTAATCTTCCAACACGTTCTGGTGTCACTTCACGTGCCAATGATGTTTTTGGTGATGGTGATGCTAACGAGTATGAAGTAAAAAATGCAAAGCTTTTGCTTTTCAATGGGGCAGATGAAGCTAGTGCTACTTTTGTGCAGGCATATCCTCTCACATTAGAATCTGGTGAAGCTGGTGATGCTGATAAGCAAATTACTACTCATTATGAGCAGACGGTTAAGATTAGTAGTTCTGGTCTTACTAAGAATATTTATGCTTTGGTAGTTTTGAATGATAATGGTCAGAACTATACTGTAGGTGATAAATTGTCTAAGATTTTGACAGTAGAATCTTCTACGCTTAAGAACAACGGTTTTTTGATGACTAATGCTCCTTTATCAACAAAGGTAGGTGCAGCTTCTTTTGATGGTGCTGTTAATACTTTAGTTCCTATTACTGAAGAAAATATTCAGAAGACTCCTGAAGCAGCAAAGAATAAAGCTGTTGAAATCTCTGTAGAGCGTGCTTTGGCAAAGGTTGAAATGGGAACTGGCATGACGGCTGTACAGACTGGTGAATTTAATGGTACAGTTAAAGAGGCAACAGGTGTAAAAGCTGGTAATAAGAAAATTTACTATACAGTTACTGGTTGGGAGTTGGCAAATACCAATTCTAAGACATATTTCTCTCGTACTTGGGACAATTCATGGGCTGGTTATCAGGCTGCAGGTTCGTCTTCATACCGATTTATTGGTACAAAGAGCTTGAATGATGATACTAAAATTCCAGCTTCAGAATTGTATCGTACATATTGGGCTATTGACCCTAATTATGATGCATTTACAAGTGGGGCTTTAGAGAACTCTCAAGTTGCTTCTGTCAATCAGGATAAAATCAAGTATTGCTTAGAGAATACATTTAATGTTTTAAATCAGAAGATTCAAAGTACTACTTGTGCTATTGTTGGTGTTCAGTTCTTTACAGCTGATGATGATGCAGCCCCAAACAAGTATACTCCTATGACAGATTTCTATACAGTAGATTCTGATCCATCAGTTGTATATGACAAAGCAACTATCGAGAAATTGATTCTTGGTAGATATGTAGCGGCAAACTCTGCTGAATTGACTGCTTGTATTGATGGTACTGTAAGTGCTATGGATTTGTTGAAGGTAACAGAGAATTCTACTGACGCAGGAGTTGTTTCTTATACTGTAACTGCTGAGGAAAGTAGCAAATGGATTACTGGTAAAAAACCTACAGCAGAACAGTTGAATGGTTGGAAGACAGGAGTAGATGTTGAGGATTTAGAGCATGTTAAGAACGGTATTAATTACTATTATGTTCCAATTCGTCATTTTGATGATTCTGAAACTCCTTGGACTGCCGATAATAAATCGACATCTTACCCTGATAATGATGGAAAGGCTGAGCAGAATTGGTTAGGTCGATATGGTGTACTCCGTAATAACTGGTATCTGCTCGAGATTTCTAATATTGCTGGTTTTGGATCAGCTAAAGTTCCTGATTTGGAGAATAATACCGATGATGATGATAACTTGAAGGAGTATATCTCTGTCAAGATTAACGTCCTCTCTTGGGCTAAGCGTACACAGGGTGCAATTCTCGGTCAGTAATTCGATACATAATAAGATAAAATATAGAAAACAATAATTGATTAGCGATATGATAGCGCAGAAGATAAATAAATGGTTAAAGGGTGTCATGGCAGCTGCCATGACCCTGACCGTCGCGACCTCATGCCACGATATGTGGCACCAGGATTACAGCGATTGTCCTAATGGTGTATATGTGAAGTTTAAGTATGATTACAACCTCCAGCGTGCCGACATGTTCAACGACCATGTTGGACAGGTAACGCTGTATGTATTCGACGAGAACGGAAACTATATAACCCAACAGACCGAGACGAATTCTGCGCTATCATCGCCTCTCAAAGACCCAAATTACGTGATGCACGTCGAGAACCTGCAGCCAGGTAAATATCAGTTCCTTGCCCTTGCCGGACAGAATGCTTATGCCGACCAGTTAACTTCAGGTCGTGCCAAGTTCGTTCGTACCGCTCCATCGGCTACAGGAGACAAGATGCAGAAACTGGAAGTGAATCTCGATCATGAAAATAGGGGAGAGTATGATGAGGTTGTCAACAACAGCCTTCCTCTCGATACCCTCTGGCATGGTAAACTGCTGGAGGCAGTAGAGGTATCATCCTCAAAACCTTCTTATGCAACCATCCCTCTGGTGCGTGATACCAAGAAGATTAACGTAGCGCTTCGTGACCTTGACTCTCCACAGGATATGGATGTCAACGACTACACGATGACCATCGAAGACCATAATGCCCGCATCCTTTGGGATAACTCTCTCGATGAGAGCCGTAAACTCATTTATACCCCTCATGCCACATGGAATACGGTAGATGAGGACGAGCAGGGCAAGATAGCCCATGCTGACTTTATGACTTCCCGCATTCTGAAGCACGAAGATTACAACCAGGATGGCCGACTCCTCATTAAGAGTAAAGAGACCGGAAATACGGTAGTCAATGTCAATCTTCCTGACCTCTTGAGTCGTCTTCGCACCAGCGAGGAGTACAGTTACAGTGCACAGGAATTCCTAGACCGTGCCTATGATTACAAACTTCAGTTCTTTATCCAGGGTGGCAAGCTCAAGTATTGCTACATCACCATCAGTGTGAATGTACTGAGTTGGAGCAAGCGCATCCAGTTCGAAGAACTCCATTAAAACTCTCGAATCCAAATAGAATCGAAAATAAAAAATATTAGTCCTACTGGCTTCTTGTAAGCCCTAAAATATAAAGTATATGTTTAAGATGAAATCGATAATCCGCTCATTGCTAGCTCTTATGCTGGTGATGTCGTTCGCATCCTGTGCGAGCGACAATATCAGCGACTTTCCTATTGCGAATGATAATAGTAAGGTGTTTTTGTCTGTTTCTATAAACGTAGCTGGTGAGGACTCTGAAACAACAAGAGCGGAAGATTATTATTTTGAACCAAAACCTTTTGGAGGAGAAGATGGTAATGGCGATCATAAAGGCGAAACTTATGAGCGAACAGTAAATAATATGTCAATGTTGTTCTTCCATCCTGCCAAGAATGATTTGACAGATGGCGAGGCAAGAATAGAAAAAGTAATCTACTTCCCTAATGTGTCTTCTGATGGCACACGTACATTAGCAGTAGAGGTAGATTCGAAGTTCTTGAATGATACTAAACTCCGTTTTTTAGTTGTTGCTAATGTTGGTGATTTATCTGCTTATCAAGGACGTAAGTTGTCTGATGTCCGAGATCAGTTGATTACTGATGTTTTTAATCGTGCAGATAATCCAACGTTTAATAAACAAGGAGAATTAGATGGCTATTCTACCTTCGTGATGTCTTCTCATGGACAGAGCTCATTGACATTTAAAAGTGGATCCGGTACGGAGGAGGATCCTTATCTTATCGACCATATGATAGAGCGTTTGGCTGCAAGAATAGACATCATGCCACATACTGAACTTTATGAGCTTAATAAAAAAACTGGTCTCTGCAAATATTGCTATAATGTTAAGCAGGGTACTGATATAATTGGTGGTTTTGTACTGGAGTATGTCCGTCCTTATAACGTATTGACTTCACAGGAATATGTCTTCAAACGTACAGCTACGGATGCATCATTGGCTAATTTAAAGTATCTTGGACAGGAAGAAGCTGATAGAAATAAACAGAACACTAATTATGTGGTGGATCCTACCTCTCTAAATAAGAGCGAGGCTACTTTTAAATATCCTAAGAATACAGATGAGTATTGGGCAAATGCAACTTATGAAGATTTCTATCAAACACGTATTGCACATAAAACCCATACGAATTCTATAGGTGGAAAGGCTACTTTCAATCCGGAAACCGACTATTATATCCTCGATTATGTAAAAGAGAATACCTCTTTTGATAATAATGAGAAATATGCTACAGGGCTTGTCTTTAAGGGAAAGTATTATGAAGCTGATGACTGGGATGCTACAAATGTAGTGCCTAAGACTGGTCATGAATCGAACGGAAAAGACAAGGCTTACACCTACGTCATTCGACATAGCGACCCTACGGGTACAGGTACAACTTCCGACCCAATGCATTACGGCATAGTCCGCAATAACATTTATCGAGTTCGTATCGATGGAATTACCGGTAAGGGACCGGATGGAATGAAGGTAACCCTCAACGTGAGAAAATGGGCAACCTATACTCACGAAGAGACAACAATGTAAAGACAAACAGATAAACAGAAAGTATAGTTTGAAATTAAACTTTCAGAGAAAATGAAAACGATTAGAACGATACATACGGCATTGATTCTGATGGTGCTAGCCTTAATCTCGGCTTGCTCCACAGATAGTGCTGACCCTATACAGGGAGACAATGGAGGCGATAACCCAGGCGACAAGGTTACCATCCACATGACTCTTTCTACAGCTCCTTCTTCCGGAACCAGAGCTACGTTGTCATGGGAAAATGGCATAGATGCGGAAAACATGAAGAGCTGGGTGGTAGCCTTTGTAAAAGACGGCAAGGTTGTTTCTTTTGCAGAGAACAACAATGTATCGGATAATAATCGTATAAAGGATGAAGTCACAATCAAGGATCTTCCTAAAGGAGAAGCTACCTATCAGGTTTATTCCTTTGCCAATCTTACGGCTGCAGAACTAAGCATCTCAAAAGATGCAACCGTCAATTTTGATGATAAGAAATGGAAGATGGATGGTAATGGCTTCGATGTTACTACCAAAGGCATTCCAATGAGCAATAAGCAGGAAGTAACGGTAGATGCTTCCGGTAAACCTGATAAAACTGAGCTTTGGGTGGTTAGAATGCTGGCAAAGGTTACACTCCAGTTTAAGAATCCAAGTAAAACAGATTTGATAATCAATGATATTACCATTAGCGATATAACAAAGAACAGTAGTGAGAATGGAGATAAGGAGAATATCAAACTGCTGCCAAAGCATTCTGATGCTGATAAGGATCAGGTGGTATGCACTCCGAATCTGGTAGGGCAGGCAGCAACGGAGAATTATACTTATAAGCTGTCTCCAGCAGTGACGATACCAGCAGGTACTACGGATTATAATGAAATTTCATTCTATGTGAATGAAAGCGCAGCGGGCAATACTTCCAAGTATTTCATCATCAACCTGAATACTTCAGCAGGAGTCAAGCGTTACGCCTTGTTCAAGGATTGGAAAACGATAGCTCGCAACGACCATCACATTCTTCCAATCTCTTTAGATGATTACAAGTTGAAGTTTGATGTTCAGTCCTTCTCTGCCATCGGTCTCTATCCATCCATAAGAGATAACGGAACCACTCTTTCCTATACCTGTTATTATCCGGAAGAGGAATTCCATATCCAGCCAAAGGTAGTAAAGGCAAGTGATGACACAGAGGTAACTGGTATCGATAATACCAAAGTAAAGTGGGAGTTAATCAAAGAAGAAGGTATGGCTGATGAAACAGCTAATGCCAAGTTGGTGTTTAAAACTATTCCATCATGGAATACAACCACCGGCTATTTTGAAGGTATCTTCAATGATGACAAAGCAGACAAGCAGAGTGCCCTCTATCAGGTCACCGTTCCTGTGCCAGATGTTGCAGGAAAAGAGCTTATATATAAGATACTTTTCACCAAGGATTTAAGAAGCTATGCTGCTCGTAAATATACGAGACAGAGTTACTATTTCAGAACAAAACAATAATACTTATATTAAAAAAAAACATTGAAGCTTATGTTTAAGTCTAAGATTTTTAATAGTGTAATGAGATATATGTTGGTAGCAATGCTTGCATTGCTGCCAAATGCTATATGGGGAGAGAATGTCTTTTTAAATGATGTACATAAGGTTAACATTAACTTATGTGACATCATGTGGAAGAATAATGCTTTTGCATACGATTATGCTTTGATTTATTTTAAAGATAAAGATGGCAATCAAGTTTCTTTAGATAATTTTGGCTTAGCTCGATGGGGAGATCCTTCTCCTGAATATATTTCTAATGTTTATAATAGCGGTAATGGAGTTAAGAAAGTTGGAAATTATTATATGTTTTCACAGAAAGATTATACATGGAATAATCAAGAAAAACTTTATAATTTTACCTTCTTTAATACCATATTAAACTTATCTGGGTATCAAATTATATTTAAGGCATCAAATACAAATGATTTTGAGTCTGATAAAGAAACTTCTGATATTACTATAACTTATCAGCTTTATTCTCAGAGTGATGTTGATGATGTAACTTTCACCACGGCAACTGCTCCTACTTTGGTGAAATCTGCTTATGCTTTAAAAGATGGAAACAAATGTATCTTCAGTGGTGCTTCTATATATGATGAGATTAAATCTAGCTTGGGGGTATCGTCTAAAGAAGATATTAAGGACTTCTATATTCGTTGGACTATAAAGCATACAGATGACACCAAAGTAGGTAATCTTACTGTCTCTTCAGGAAAAATACAGAAGCGTAATGATTTTGACTATATTTACTTTAATAATAGAGGTTCCTCAATCCAAGCAAAAGACTTGGATGTTACCTTAGAGTTGCCTAGTAGTGAGTCTTGGGATAACATAAAATTATCTTTTGTTATTTCCAAAAATGTCTCTGAATTGACTACTAAATATGGTGTTGTTGAGAAGGAGCCAACTTTGAATGCAAAGTTTAATGTTCAGCTTTTGGATAATAAGTATAGCATGCCTTTCAATCATTATGTAGGCCATGCTAATACTGCATTTGACGAAAAGGGTATGCAGCAGACTGCTGAATGGGAGTACTATGTCTATGTGAAAGATGCTAATGAGCCAGTAGAGTTAGTGCTGCCATTCGACAAATATGAAAATGGAATAGGATCGGGAACGCCACTTGAGCCACGAGGTTATTTCAGATGGTATGATTTTAATACAGATAAAGCTAATAATAATTTAAGTCCAGTTACAGGGACCGGAGCATCAACTCTTCTGAATCATATTGTATCGGGAAGTAATGATTATGGCTTGTTTGCTTTCAATCTTTCTCAAGACCCTGTTAGTAAGAATGTTGGTGTTACATATACTGCACCTGCAGAAGCTTCATCTGAAGGGTGGGCTGGTGAAGACATCGCCTGTGATGTGAGCCGTTATATTGATGGTTTAGATGCTACAAAAACTTATCTGGTACATGAGCCTACGCTCTCTATCAGATACATTTTCCATATCCGTTCTGCCAAGCAGTTAGCAGACAATATTATGAATACGGCTATTGGCAAAAATCTTGAAAGAGCAGGTTACAGAACTTATGAGGATGGTAAGTATATAACAGTTGGTATGAAGGATAAAAGTTCTATTGTTACTCTTCGACTGGATTTGTCAGATGCTACGAAATATTATTTCCATCCATTAGCAAATGATGTATATAAGCAAGATGGAGCTTCTTTTGGTTTCACTAATCGGGTATATTATGCAGATGAAAAGGACAAACTCGTAGAATCCAACTTCGATAAAAATAAATTATGCAAGGCAACTAAGATTGAATGGTGGGCGTATGATAAGACCAAGACTTATTGTTTCTGTTTAGGTACTAAGGCCGACCGTTTCTTTGATTTGAAGATGGAAGATCTTGATAAACCCTGGATGCCTGCATCTATAACGGGATCAAATAAGAGCTTTACATTTGAATATGGAGATCCTGTATTCATCGTTGCGTATGCTATGGATGAAGAAAATCATCGTTGCCCTATTGCCAACTTCGATGTTCGATTCATGAATAATCATCCGATGACTAAAGATGAGATAACTAAGGCTGGATTAAATAACAGACTGATTAGTTATCTTGACGAGCATTATAAAATGGCTACCAAGCCAATTACATTTGATGATGATGATGTAGAACAGACTGTGGCTGCTCCTACAAATCCGGATGACAACCAGGACCGATTGCCATCTAAATGGGATCGCCGTGCTTATAGTTTCGTATATCGTGATCTGATTGACTACGATGCTGCTAATTATAATGGTCAGAATATCGGTCATTCTCCACTTCATGGAGATTATTGCTTGTATAAATCTGCCAATGTTAATGGTATTTCCGGTAATGGTGAGTCACTTAGCGATGGATATCTTTGGTGGCAAACTGGACAATTATATGATAAGACTTATGAGATAACCAATGGTTCTCAGTATGGCCACTTCCTCTATGTGGATGCATCAGACGAAAGTAGAAAAATCGCCGCTGCAGATTTCACGGCAGATCTCTGTACAGGACAGCAACTTATCTTCACAGCGGGTGTTGCTGACATGACTAAAGCGGATACTAAGCCACAGATTATGTTTAAACTATTTGGTGTTAAAAGAAATGTCAATGATGATATTGTTGAAAAACACCTGATACATAGTTTTGCGTCTGGTGATTTTAAGACTAATGTAGAAAAATTGAAACCGGCAACTTGGTACCAGGTATATGGTAAGATTACTTTGCAAAAAGAGTCAAATGTAGAGCAGTTTTCAGATTTCCGACTGGAGATTGATAATTACTGTAGCAATACTGATGGTGCCGACTATGCCGTAGATGATATCCGTATGTATCTTGCGCCGGCTAAGGTTCAGGTGATTCAGGAAAAGCCGGTATGTAACGGTGCTACAACTGGAACCATCAAACTGAAGATACGTGCTATCCACGAGACTTTGAATGCAATTTTGGGACATAAAGATACAAAGATCTATTTCAGATTTGTGGGTGAAGATGGTAATCCTGTAAATACGGATTATTCTTATACCTTGAAGGATAGAACGACCGGTAATACAAGTACAGTTCCTGGCACAGAATATGGTACTGTTGATGTATACGATTCAGAGGAAACCTGTAAGAACTTTGAGATCGATGGTACTAATATGATTGAGCAAGATAGTGAAGGTGAAACCTATATTGTTATCAGCAATAAGGACTTTCCTTTGACTACGGGAAAGAAGTATTACGTATCTGTATCTACAGAGGATCCAGCCAAGGGAAATGCTAATTGGGGTACACCTGCTGAGGTCTGCTCGTTGTACAGTAACTGGTTTGAAATGGTTAGCCAGCATCCAATCATTACTGATACCAAGGGCAATATCGTAACGGATTATAAGATCCCTTGCGATCAAGCTGACAACTATGAGGTTAAAATCAAGGGACAATTGACAACAACTGACCCTTATAATGGTGGTAAGATAACATTGGATGGTGTTAAGTTCATTTGGTATATCGATGGTACTGGTGAAACAAATAAGGTGGATCCTTCTGCACCTGCCAGCAATGAAATCACCATCAGTAAGGATAAGCTTACTTTGGGTACGATTCATAATATATATATGAAGCCTGAAGGAACTCAGAATAATGACTATATTGAATATACTGCGCCAAATGGCAAGACCTATCTGTTGTGTACTAGTGCAATACCAGTACCATTGCGTGTAATGAAGGATGGACCACAGCTTAACTTCGGTTTCAATGATGTGGATTATCCATTTAATGATGGCAGTTATGAGGCATCGCTTCGTATCGGTTTGCCACAGCTGGAGAAGTTGAAGGCTTCTAAGGGATATTTGAAGGTACCTCTTCATAGTGCTACGATGAGAGATGGAACAGCTATAACTGAGCCACTTACTTTCATTGATGATAGTAAAGCCCCTGCTGTTAATTCGAAGAGCGTAATTGTTGCATCTACGAATGATCCTTTATGGGAAACGAAGTTGAATACTCAGGTTGCAACATTGGAGAACGAAGAGCTGCCTGCTTTTAATAAAAAGACTCAGACTACTCTCAACCTCAAGTTTGAAAATGATGCAGTTGCTAATTTCCACGAGGGATATTACTATGTACTCCGATTCGCTTACGAGAAGAGAGCAGCTTCTGCGGGAACTACCAATTGCCCGGGCGAGTCTTATCTCAAGTTGAAGATCGTTCCGGAGTTCGTAACCTGGACGCCTACGGCGGATGGCGGTATGAATGCCAACTGGAACAATGATGATAACTGGCATCGCTCATCTTCTACAGAATTGTATGATGATAAGTATACAGATTATTTGGCTTATGGAAGCAGTATGTCGGGTACGCCAACTTCTGCAAAGGATATTCCTACTCAGAACAGCTATGTGCCAATGAAGTTTACCAAGGTAACCATTGGCAATCTGAATGGCTTGCCATTCCCTGACCTCGGCAATGTGGTTTACCGTAGCACCAATCAGATTGCTACCAAACTGACCAATGGCAAGGGTAATGAAGCCACGAAGTATATCCAGTACGACTTCATGGCTATCTGGAATGAGGCAGATGCCAATAAGGGATTTGGTACTGATGGTAATCTGAAGTGCGAGAAGTTCTATGGCAATACCTGCCATCAGATTTACTTCAAACCTCAAGGCGAACTTCGCGACCAGTGCTATCTGATATATGACAAGGCTTGGGTAGAGAAGGAATTGGTGCCTAACAGGTGGTACACCATGGCTTCACCTCTACAGTATATCTACGCCGGTGATATGTATGTGCCAGCAAAGGATGGACGACAGGAAACCAAGGCGTTTACGGATATCAAGTTTGATGATAAGGTGGCTGGTACCAGTACTGCTGCATATAGCCGAAGCAAGTATCCGGTTTATCAGAGAGCTTGGATGAAGAGTGATGTGAAGGAAATCACACCTAAGAGTGATTATCCTGCATCTCATTACCCAAGTGTAGCAGCTCCTGGTGATGTTGATATGAATCTCGGCTACTGGAGCCATGTATATAATAAGGTAGATGAGAGCTATGCCGATGCTGCAGATGGAACCTTCGGTGGTTTCTCTATCAAGGCGGGTAATGCCCTCCTGCCGAAGGATAAGACTAAGAAAGCGCTCCTCCGTTTGCCAAAGGCTGATACCAAATATCAGTACTTCGATTATAAAGGTAATGAGAACTCTTCAAGCAAAACTTCGGTTACGAAGGATCCTAAAGGTCGTGGCAAACTTCTCGTTGCTTTCAACAACGATGAGAGGCATCTCGCAGAGAAGACTCAGAGTTTAGGAACTGATAACAACAGCGGTTTCTATCTCGTGGCTAATCCATATACCTGCTCTATCTCTCTGAAGAAGTTCTTCGAGGCCAATACAGGTTTGCAGAACGCTATTTGGATTGTAGAGAATGATGAGGTAAAGGCTATTTCTTCTACAGAGAACTACGCTATCCAGCCTACCCAGTCGTTCTTTGTCAAGAAGAAAGAAGGCGAAATGGTAGAAAATGTAAGGTTCACTTCTGCGATGTATGTTGACCGCACTATCACTCCTGGCCTGTTGATGGCATCAGACTATGTCAAGAGCATTGAAGCGACGACAGAGAATTCCAACGGCCAGACCTCAAAGGCACGCATTGCTTTGCGTCCGGAGGCTTCTGCCGACTATGATGACCAGGAGGATGTGGATCTCTTGTATGATCAGAACCTGAAGGATGTTCCACAGGTTTATACCGTAGCTGGCAACGAGGCGGTGGCTGTGAATGCAGTTCCTGAGTTGTCCTGGATTCCGCTCGGTATCGTGAGCCAGCAGGCTGAAGAGGTTTCACTTACCCTGAAGGGTGTGAGCAAGCTCGATGCTCCGGTTTATCTCTACGATGCTGCATCGGCAAGCTTTACCGAACTTCATGATGGAGAGGCTGTGAAGGTGAAGGCGGGTGACCACGGAAGATACTTCCTCACCCAGACCCGTACCTCAACCGGCATCGACCGCATGGAGGCTGAAGAGCAGAGTGCACTGGTGAAGGTTTACTCACCAGCTGCAGGCATGATCGTTGTTTCTGCTCTGGGTGGTGAGAAGCTCGACAGGGTTCAGGTATTTACATTGGATGGCAAGATGGTTCACAGTTATCAGTTGCCTGCCAAGCAGAGAATGATTCTGCGAGTTCCATCCGGCATTTACATTGTGAAGGCATCTACCCAGTCCTGTGCTCAGGCTAAGGGTCAGAAGATTTCAGTAAGATAGTATATTCTGGTTTTTAAATATCAATACTTATTTTTTGATAATCCTTTTATACCCACATTATCTGATACCTTACTATATATAGGGGCATCTTTGTTTCTTTGGTAGAGACGAAGGTGTCCCTATCATTTTTATTATTTTTTTTAACACGCATAATTTGCTAGTTTCCAACAATTATCT
>ULQU01021920.1_pt1 | contig 14352 bp, 10 predicted proteins | sample 1954841 | NCBI WGS metagenome assembly ULQU01 (sample SAMEA4835664, study PRJEB28245) | human gut metagenome | biome: gut microbiome; material: fecal sample | place: Denmark | collected 2008
TTATTGTGGTTTAGTCTTATGTATAGTTTTATATGAAGGAATATTGAAGATAGATTTTGTTTGTATATTTTGTTATATGTCTTGTAATAATAATTGAGCTAGATGTGTCGTTTAGGGCTGTCTGTTTCAGCTTGAGGTTTAGTAAATAATAGGAGAACAGATTATGAAAAGAAGTCTCTTTTGGGTATTTTTATCGTTGTTTGCATTGGAAAGCTATGCACAGAAAAATGTGAAAGATATATCAGGCTTTACAATGGGTGTGAAGACAAATCTGCTATATTGGGGAACTGTTACCCCTAATATAGGGGCAGAGTTGCGTCTGGCAAAAAAATGGACCTTGGATATAGAAGCCGGTCTGAATCCTTTTGATGGAAAGAATGATGATGGAAGTTATGGAAAGTCTATCAAACACTTCCGTCTGCATCCGGAAATCCGTTATTGGTTCTGTGAAAGTTTTTATGGTCATTTCCTTGGCTTGCATGTACCTTATTTAATATATAATGTGTCCGACATCAAACTGTTGGGTACGGAAAATGAACGTCATCAGGGATGGGGAACTGGAGTTGGATTAAGTTATGGTTATTCCTGGCTGTTGTCCAAACATTGGGGGCTGGAAGCGACAGTCGGCGTGGGTTATCTTTACCTTAATTCTGAAAAGTATCCTTGTGCGAATTGCGGGAACAAGATTGAAACCATAAAGAAACACTATTTCGGTCCGACTCAGGCTGCCATCAATTTAATCTATCAATTTTAAAAAGGAAGGAGGAAACAGATGATGAAAAAGATGTTTTTCATAGTTGTATTGGGTAGCTTCTTCTTCCTGTCGTCTGCAGTAGCGCAGAAGAATGAAGAAGCACATGTCGTGGTTCGTCAACAGTTAGTGGAGCGTGTAGATTCGTCTCTGGTTGTCAGTATGATCATTGATCTGAGCCAGACTGAAGTGGCTTCCGGAAAGAGTCTTGTATATACACCTGTAATAGAACGCGGAGACAGTGTGGTAGCATTGCCACCGTTGCTTGTAAACGGACGAAGCCGCCATATATTATATGAAAGGTCCGGACGTAATCCTCAGGACGACGGCGAATTTGAGTTGCGTCGCAGGAACGGTAAGGAGCAGACTTTCGATTATTATGCCCGTGTGCCTTTCCGTAAATGGATGGAAAAGTCGGAAGTGTCGTTAATAACTGATTTATGCGGTTGTGGATGGGAAAGCCTGCAGAATGATAAAGATCCGCTGTTTCCTATCAATATGGCTCAGCCTATCGTATTGAAGCCTATGCTGGCATACGTAGTGCCGCAGGCCGAACAGGTAAAGGCGCGTTCCATTGAGGGAAGTGCTTTCCTGGATTTCCCTGTCAACAAGATAACCATCTATCCGGATTATCGTAAGAATCCTTCCGAATTGCAGAAAATCCGTGAAACGATCGATAAGGTGCGTAACGATAAATATGCCACCATTACTGAAGTACACATCAAGGGTTATGCTTCACCGGAAGGTTCATATAGCAATAATGCCTATCTGGCAGAGAACCGTGCCAAAGCGTTGCTCAATTATGTACAGGGCCTGTATCATTTCCAGAATGCCCGGTTTACCGTCGATTTTGAGCCTGAGGATTGGGTAGGGCTGGAACGTATGGTCAATGAATCGTCTCTTGAAGGAAAGGACGAGATTTTGGCAATCATAAATGCCGATACTCCGTCGGATTGGGATCAGCGTGAGTGGAAGTTGAAGGAAGTAAACGGAGGAAAAGACTATCGTATTATCCTGCGTGATATCTATCCGGCATTGCGCCATTCGGATTATACCGTGAAATACACCATACGTAATTTTACTGTCGATGAGGCTAAAGAGCTTATCTATACTGATCCCAAACAGTTGAGCCTGAACGAAATGTTCCAGGTTGCACAGACATTCGAGCCGGGAAGTGAGAGATACAATGAAATATTCGAAATAGCTGTACGCATGTATCCGGACGATCCTGTTTCCAATCTGAATGCTGCTGTTACAGCTATCGGTACAAAACGTCTGGATGCCGCACGCCGTTATCTGACTAAGGCTGCCGATGTGCCCGAAAAGAAGTTGGCCGAGGCGTCTTTGCTTATGCTCGAAGGAAATCTGGACGAAGCAGAGGCTCTGCTCAAACAATTGGAAAATACGTCAGTAGCAGAACAGGCTGCTGAAAACCTGAAGCAGATTGCTGCCAAACGTAATGAATGATTAAAGAACAAGAAACAGAAAAAAGAATGAAACGATTCTATAAATATTGTATTTTGGGATGCCTTGTTGCTTTCTGTTTCGCCTGTAAAGATGAGGTGGCAGACAGCCAGGGACAAACGGATATGGATTCTTCTGTATATATCACTTTTACGGTCAAGATGAATGAAGGAGGATTGCCTGCACGTAGTGTGACAGACGATCCTGACGATGACGGTTATGTCACGTCCGACGACGGCAATGAAATAGGTAAGGACCGTGAAAATAATATTTCGGAAGTGATTCTGATTTTTGCCGATGAGGAGGGAAATTTCGTTTATGATGGAACGGCTCCTGTAACTAAGGCGACATCCAATCAGTACACGTTGAATGTACAGGCCGAAGAATTGGAGTATTATAAACAAGCTGGTGATTTGCAGGTATATCTGTTCTGTAATCCGGACGATAAATTGAAAGAAGCTGCAGGAGCGCTTGCTTCCGGTACACCGGTTTCAGATTTCCTTGATCAGGCATACACAATTCCGCAAGGAGAAAGTGAAAACAGCCGTGCGTGGGAGGATAACCGCTTCTTTATGTCGAATGCAGTTCCTCATACGGCTTATTTTCCGGGTAATGTAAGTGAGTTCAGCAAGGTCAATCCATGGAATTTGGGTACAATCCGTGTGGAACGTGCTGTGGCCCGTTTTGATTATAGGGCTAAGATGACCGACAATATATACCGTGTGTACGACAAGACTGACGGATCAGAGACATATCAGAATAATCCGGGAGTATCTGTCCAGCTTACCGGTATAGCTCTTGTCAATATGAGCAGGAGCTTTTATTACTGGAGAAGAGTTTCGAATGCCGCCGACGGATATTCAAATCCTGTTATCAGCGGAACAGAGACTGTTTCGAACTATGTAGTCGATACAGACGCTACGCAAAAGGCCGGATATGCTGCCAACGGTTGGGCCGACAAGCAGGATTATTATTTCTATAATCTTGAGACACCGGACGATCGAAAGTTTACAAGTCTGAGTGACATATCTGATAATGAAGAGGATGAAGATGAGTCATGGAACGACGACCAGAAGTATAATGGATATCATATCTGGAGATATGCATCAGAAAATACGGTTCCATATATGAGCAGCCAGTCGAATGCCTTGCTTACAGGCATCCTGCTGAAAGCTGTCATTATCCCCGATAAAGGCAACAGCCTGGAAGGTGTGATGGACAGCGGTAAAACCATATACGTTTTCGATAGAGTTCTGTATGGCGATTGGGATGCTGTAAAAGAAGCTGCCTCCAAAGGCGACAATACACGTCTGAAAGAAGCATATGAGGCGGTAAATGGCGGAATGGGATATCTGGAAGCCGGATTTACAGCTTTTATGCCTAATGCAGCCGACGGTAAATACTATACACACTATTATTATTGGAACAAGCATAATGATAATTATGACGACGGCAATACAGGTCCTATGGAGTTTGCTGTAGTGCGTAATAATGTATATAAGCTTCAGGTAGATGCCCTTTACAGTTTTGGAGATCCCGAAAATCCGGATCCCGAAAATCCGGAACCGGAGCCTACACCGGTACCGGATGATGGTCCTCAATTGAAACTTACCGTTAAGGTACTTCCATGGGTAACGCGTAAATTTACAATAATTTTTGATTAAATAATGAAAAGCCATGAAATATATAGAAAATAAAAAATTATCCTATCTGATACTCCTGCTTTTGTGCCCGTGGATGATGTTTACCTCATGCGAATATATCCACGAAGATCTTATGCCCTGTGAGCGTGGTGTATCATTGCGTTTTGTGTACGATTATAATATGGAATATGCCAACGCATTCCCGAGCAAGGTGGATTGTGTGACGCTTTATATTTACGACGGCCAGGGGAACTATGTAGCTACCCGTGAGGAAACCTCTGATGTTCTTAGTGACGAGAACTACCGTATGCGTATTGACCTTGAACCGGGCGACTATCATCTGGTGGCATACGGAGGATTGGCCTGCGAGCAACATTCTTTTGCCGTAACGGACGAGCCTGTAGATGCTACCGACGTACTTTCCGGTCTGTCTGTCCAGATGCAACACGATAACCTGACGTCCGACAAGCTCTTGCACGATTTCTTCTTCGGTTCGCTGGATGTAACGGTAGAGGAAGACCTGTATAAGGACGAAACGGTGTATATGATGAAGAATACCAACAATATCCGGATTATCCTGCAGCAGCTGAACGGTCTGCCGGTATCGGATGAGGATTTTACATTCCGTATTGTGAACGATGACAATACCTTGTTTGCCAATGATAATTCATTGATTGAGAACGGCTATATTACGTATATGCCTTGGGTTCAGGGCCAACGTACTGTTGGCGAAGGCGAAGAGGGTAGCGGTAAGGTTACTGTAGCTTACGCTGAATTTTCCACTTCACGCCTTACTACAGGCAACCATCCGCGACTGATTATCACTAATAATGCAACGGAAGACGAAGTGGTAAATATACCATTGAATGATTACCTGCTGCTCCTTAAGAGCGACCGTTATGCCGACATGGGTGATCAGGAATACCTCGACCGTGAGAATGAATGGTCGATGATTTTCTTCCTCGACAGAAATCATATGTGGGTTGACGCTCAAATCATTATTAACGACTGGGTAGTACGACTGAATAATATTACGATGCCATGAAAAGAGTGTTTAAAATTATAATGCTAAGTATCGGTTGGGTATTCGCCTGCTGGATGCTGTCTGCATGCTCGTCGGCTATGGAAGAACCGGATAACGGCATAAGTAACGGCTCTACTGCTACGCTGACTATCCACACAGCCGTGCCAGGCGCCGGTACAAGAGCTGACGATAATATTCCGGAAAGGGAAAAAATAGAGCGTTTACGTATAATTGTAGTTGATAAAGAGACCAACATTGTGGATTACAATCGTCTGCATAGCTTCCCTAATCGTGACGGAAGTACTTACACCATCGGTTTGGATAAGGGAGGAAAAAAACTTCTTTATCTGTTGGCTAATACCGAAAATTTAGGTCTTGTTATCCCTTCTGAGGGTGATACATGGAATGATGCAGTTGATAAACATGTCATAAATCTGTTACCTGAAGGCCGTCTTCCTTTTACTTCGAAATACGAAGTTGAGGTAGCCGAAGAAGAAGAGGAAGACACAGCCGGTGGTGAAACTACGGATGGTGATACTCCAGCAGATGGCGATGGAACCACAGGAGGTGATACTCCTGAAGATGTTGTTCCTGAGATTCCTGAAGATTACACATGCTACATTGCAGTTGCTGCAGTGAAGTTCTCGTTTACGTTTACAAATGGTACGAAGGATAATATTGAGGTCTCTGACTTTAAAATCTCGAGTATTGCCGACTGTTCTTACCTGTTACCACGTAATACGGAATGGGATAAGTGGGTAGAAAATGTAACGGGAGATGGTGCAAAGGAATATTTCACAAACTATGAAATACCGTCTGGCGCTAAACATAATGTATTTACTGTTCCTATTCCGTCATCTGGAAACGAGGGAGAGTCAGGAGTAGGTACGGAAACATCACCATCGTCTTTTACTGTACTTGCAGAAGAAGGTAATAATACATTTACCATTCCAGATTTTTATTGTCATGAAAGTAAAAACAATCTTTTTGATGATGGTCAACATTATATCATTCAATTTAAAATAGGTGAGAATACTTTTATCAGTGAAATTAAAACTGGAAGTGAATCTCTGGCATCGCTTATTCGCAGTACTCATGTAAAGATTACTGTAAATATCAAGAGCCTTGATCAACCTGTAGATAGTGGGATTATTATATCCGGTGAAATTGTAGACTGGAATTGGCTTGATGAAGTGACAGGAGACATAGAAGAAGTAGAAGAACAGTCTGAATCTTAAATAAAGTGGCTATTATTAAAAACGCAAGTAATATGAAACAAACGATATATATTCTGTTATCAGCATTCTTGCTGACTGTCAGTGCCTGCGGTTCGGAAGATATTGTTCTTAATGAAGAAGAGAACATGGATGCCGAAGTGCAGTTGGCTGTATCCATAGCCGGCTCTGATGATGGTACACGTGCAGGAAACAACGAAACTTTTTTCAAGACATCTTTTATAGAAGATGATGAGATTCGGTTTGTAAATACACTGTATTTCAGTACTCCGGACTTTACCAATGAGAGTTCTATATTCTCGTATGACTCAGAAAAAAGCCAGAAGCTAAATATAAGCATATTCACACAAGAAGGCGAATCGCCTCAGACATGGAATGACTTTAGACTGACATCTTTTGCATACACTTTTGAAGCTGCTTATTATCCTGGAAAAAAGTATTTTAAGGAAGTCCCTTCTGACCAATCTTCACTAGGGGAATTTCAAAGTGCCGATCTGTTATTGGCACATCACCGTACTCTCGTGGATGACAGGTACAAAGAAATCCATCTAAAGTTCCGCCATGTGTTCTGTATGGTAAAACTGATTATTGATGTACCGGTGGGTACCGGCGGATTACCCAATGACGCTTTACAATGGGCAGAACTGAAAAATATTAAAAGAGGATATGAAGTAGACTATTCACATACCATTTCGAATGACGAACTACGTTCGGTTAAAGGTAAAGAGCTTGGAGGTAGTGGTTCAACAGATGTACAAATGTGGGAACAAAGCAAACCGATAAGTAATAATGTACAAACTTATACTTACTATGCAATAATCCCATACCAGGAAGAAATCACAGATGATTTTGTACATTTTAATGTAAAAGTGGGAAATGTAAAAAAAACTTATCGGTTTAAGCCTGATAAGGGACAAATTAATTTAAGACAATCCTATATTACAGTACTTAAATTGAAGTTAGATAAAGACGGTGGAATACCTGTTCTTTTATCTGCAGAAATCAAAGACTGGGATACTGCTAAGGCAGACATGACATTGGATGAAGAAGACAGTACTGAACCGGATACAGAGGAAGGAGGTAATGTATGAAAAAAAAATATATCATGGCAATGGTAGCCATAGGTATCATTATGACTGCCTGCTCGAAGAATGAATTGAACGAACATGAAAACGGTTGGAAAGGTAACGAACCGTTACTGCTTTCGGCATCTATCAGTGAAACTGTACTTAGCAGGGCGGAGGGGGACTTCACTGTTGGAAAGTATTATTTCTCGTATGTGGATAATAAACAGTCATCTTTAAGATATACCGATAAAGAAACAACGTTTGATGATTCCGGAACAGGTACATCCGATTTGACATGGGATAAGGTTGACACGGATAAAACTCCTGCAAACAAACTTTTTATTCTGGATAATGTCCCATATAAAATTGTAAAAGATAATACCAAATATTTTACATCGGGAGCAGATGGAAATATTAATTTAGGAAACATTGAAGAAGGAGATGAGTCTAAATACACGGCGGCTCCTGCTCCGGAAATTCCAGGTACTGGAAACGATTTGTTGTGGGATACTGTTAAAGTAGCAGACCAGATACCTCTTAGTCCGGTACATTTCGAACTGGAACATAGAATGTCTATGCTAACGTTTGAACTGTATTCAAAAGTCTCTGATATAAAAGAACTCTTAAAAGAAGATGTTACCGTAAAACTGGAAGGAGTAATTACTGAACCTACAACTTTCAATCGGGTGACAGGTAACGTATCTGTAAGTTATACTGGCGGAAATGTCACTTCGGACATTGAAAATATGGGAGTGTTGGAACCAACTGAAGATGAAGAGAAAGGTGTTGCCAGATACACCAAAAGCTGGATTTTCCCACCACAACAATTTCATAACATCGGGAGACCTATATTGAATGTAACGCTCAGCAAAACAGAAGGTGAAGGTACAGAAACGATAACTAAAACATTCCGTGGCCGATTACCGGAATCCATGATTTATAATGACAAAAGCCAACTTCTGGAGTTTATCTCCGGCTGTCATCTGATTATAGTAGTGGAGCTGGGAAATTGGGATGATATGGAAATTCGTTTCCGACCTGTACTGGTAAGAAAATGGACTCCTAAAACACTGGTAGATATAAATGTAGACCAGGTAGGAATACGTACAGCTGATGAGCTATCTGAACTTGTAAGTACATATAATGCAGATCCTAATGATTCTAAATTGTGGAAGTATGGGGTGCTGAAAAATGGAACTTGGTTTTTTGACTTATGGAGTAATATTGATTCTTATGAAAAGCCTGAAGGTAGTTTTGATACTGATTTAGGCTTCAAAGAAAATGAAGAGGACCAACCCGGTTTTAAAATCATATCTCATGGCCATACAATTAATGGAAAAACGGTTAAAGAGGATGGCACATTAAAAGATGAAGAAGAAACAGAAACAAACCCATAAATTTACAATATGAAAACATTGAAACAATACAGCATATTGGCCTTTCTATCTCTTTGTGTATGCACATCGTGTACAAAAGAGACAGGAATGGAAGGAAGCCTTTCGCAAGGCAAAGGCTATCTGGAGGTTTTCGGCTCAATTGGAGAAGGTTATGCTCTCGAAACAAGAGCAGATGAACCATCAACTGAATCTAAAGACAGAGCTCCGGTAGACGATTTTTATTCCTTTAAATCTACTAGTAATGAAGGAGGTTTTAAAAATGGTTGCATGATTGGTCTTTATTCTCAGAATAGTACTGCCGGTGGCTTTGATGTACACCGACTTGTAAATACCCCACTTACTTATAAAAAAGGTGAAAATGGTGGCAGCTTTACAAATGAGGGTATTGACATTCCAAGTATGAGTAATTTGGGTCGTACATTTGTGTATTATCCTTATTCAGAAAACAACGAAACCGAAAATGAAGGAACTGGAAATAACCTCAAATATCCTATCAATCTTGAATATGGAGAGAGCGACCCTAATAAATTACCGAATGACAAAAACCGGGTAATTGATTTGCTGACTGCAAAAAGTAGCGGTATAAACGGTAGTGGTCAGATTTATTATTCATTTAGTCACGCCTGCTCCATGCTGATGATTTATCGTGGGGAAGGTTTTGTATTGGCTGATAGAGAAGCTGAAGAAAATGATAAGGTCGAAGTTAAATTAAAAGAGGGTCAAAAAGCATTTGTTTTAAGTGTAAACAAAGGTGATTTTAAATTATCGTTTGAACCGGACGAAAATGCAACAAATCTAATATATCCTACCAATGTCTTCATCGAAAACGAAGGAAATTCAGAAAAAGCACAATCAATAAATACTGTTATTCTCCCTCCAGGTGCTGAAATAGAATATATCATGATGACCGATATGTTCGGTACTAAACAGTATATCTATCCGGAACAGCCACTGAAATTGACTGCAGGAAAAAAACAACCGGTTACCGTAAGTCTGAAAGGTCTTGACCCGACTATTTTCCCGCACGAAATTACAGATTGGGAAGATAAAGTTATAACTATTGTAAAAAATAAGGGTGTTTATGATTTGGAGGGTTTCAATAACTGGATTGAAGCCTATAATAGTACTGATCCTGATAGAAATGAAAAATTGAAAGAATACGGAATCCAAACGGATGGTAAATGGACTTTCCATATCTATTCGGATATAGACTTCTCGGATATAGATCCCGAAAACAAAACAACCGTTCAGTCATTTATTCCAGATTTTAAAGATAACCTGGAAGGACACGGGCACACCCTTAAAAATATAAGTTTACAGCAGCAGACAGACGATACAACAACGGATACGAATTTCGGATTTGTAGGCAATCTGGATGGTGGCAGCATAAACAACCTGAAAATAGACGGCATATCAGTAAAAAGCACAACTGATGCTGAAAACAATGTAGGAACCATTGCCGGAACCGTCACAAGTGGTAGCATTACTAATTGTAAGATTACCGGCATAAACATTGAATGTGAAAAAGGTTTTGCCGGAGCTCTTGCCGGAAGTATCAGTGCCGGTACCATAGAAACCTGTCTTTTGGAAGGAAATCTGAAACTGGGTAAAGATGCAAATAATGTAGAAGATGAAAACAGCTACAAACTCTTTGGCAAGGTAGAAACTGGTGTTACTGTTAAGCCAGAAGACATAAACACAATAAAAGTCAATGTATTCCAAGCCGGAAAGTAATAGTAAAAGGAGGAAAACGTTATGAAAAAATATATTTCATTTATAGCTGGTATGATTCTTTCATGCTGCCTTATAAGTTGCACGGAAGAACAATGGGAGGAGAATGGAGGAGGCACAGAACAGCAAGGTGGTCTCCCGATTGAATTTGTTATGGACATCGCCCACACCCAACCCCTGACTCGTGCAGATGGAACAGAAATAACGATTGAAGGTGAAAAAACTGCGTTCGAAGATGGTGATATCATCCAGATAGTAGCCAATTTCTATTCCAAAGATACTGAAGGCACCGGTAATGTCTTAATGCCGGAAGAATCCATCTGTACTATGCTACAATATCAAAAAAGCGAAACTGACAACATGGGTAAATGGGTGAATTATGAACCTGTTCCCGGTAAAGGCAAACCTCTGTACTGGCCATGGAAATCGGAAGAAGCAACTTTTCAGGCCTTTTATTATCCGGGATTTAACGGATTTATAGACCCAGAGAAAGAAACGCTTCCTGTGCTTCTGGATTCGGTGGATATTAAAACCAATCCATTAATAACCGAAGAAACAGAAAAGATTCCATACGGTAATGCCATTCATCTCACATTCAACCACATCTGCACCCGTCTTGTTCTGACTGATCTGAATGATGTGACAGGTGGTGCCAATTATAGCAGACTATGGATGGAAAATAATTCATCTACTTCTGAGACCTCAAACACGAACGCTTTTAAGTTAAGAGTAAATAAAGTAAATCGTGAAACAGAACAAGCAGATAATGGTAAACTTTATTTTGAATACACTTTTACCGATATACAAAACGAAGAGCAGAAAGTTCTGATTGGTGGAAAATCTGCTACGATTTCCCAAAACAATTCTAATAAGGAAGAAACAGCCATCATTTTCTTTTTACCAGTTTCACAAACGGGAGATTACAGCAACGTAACACTGACACGCCGTTTCGGACGCCCTTTACTGAATTGGAAAGATGTGAAAGGACTCGAATCACTGTTAAAGGGAAAGTCCTATATCGTATCATTGGACGAATTAAGAGGAAACATCACCATCGATGATGATGATGACTGGTGGGAAGATGACCAAGAACCTATCAAGCCGGAAGAAGAATATTTCGATTTAAATAAATTCCTACAATGTATAAAAGATGGTGTACCCTATTCATACAACGATAAAGAAGGAAAAAAAATCATAGTATTGGAAGAAATAGAAGAAAACCATTTGGTATTAACACAAAATATAGATTTTAATAATGAAACATTCACACCAAGTCAAATATCCAGTGCTATCACATTAGATGGGAATGGACACTATTTTAGTAATGTAAAGGCAACTATATTTACTCAAATTGAAGGAAAAATCCAGAATTTGGGATTGAAAAAATGCAACGTATCTATTCAATTGGATACAAAAACACCTGATTTTGGATTGTTGACCAAAACCAATCGCGGTACAATTGAAAATATAAGATTAAGTGAAATCAATGTGTCAGTTACCAGTATCGAAAATGGCGGTACATACGAAGTCGGTTCATTGGTTGCCGATAGTCAAGGTCCAATCAATAACATAGAAATGGATAACGTCAAAGTAACGACAAGCTCTCAAAACATTACTGATGGAACTTTAATGTTAGGAGGTTTGGTAGGACAAACAGCGCAAGGTGCTCCTCTTGAAACGGTACAAATGTATTCCGAAAAAATGATTGAGGTAACCAATAACACAAAAATGGAAAACGGAAGTGTTTACACAGGTGGACTGATAGGACTTTCATCAAGTAATGTAAAAGAATGTAATGTCCGCGCAAATGTAAATACAGCCAATGCAACAGGAACATGGTTGTATACCGGAGGACTTGTGGGTTCTATGAGAAATCAAGTAGGGAATAACAGTTACAACACTCAAACATTTGTAGAAAATAGTACTGAAACAAATGATAGCCACATACTCTTGGAATATTCACAAAACATAGGAAACGTAACTGGTGGGGAATGTATAGGTAAAGTATCCGATGATAAAATTTCAACAGGACATTCTGCTACCGGAGGACTGGTAGGTTACTCGTTAAGAGCCGATATAAAGAATTGTATTGTCGATGGAATAGTAACTTCGCATATCGGATATAACCGTAATGAACCAACTCAAGCATTAGAGTTTTATACCATTGGAGGTTTGGCTGGTGCCGTACGTGCAGCAAAGAGTGGAGATACTAATGATTATCCTCAAGTTTGGAATAATTATGTGTATGCTGCTGTTGATGAAAGTCTTTCTGTTGATATGCCCGACGTTACAGTTCATTTCTGCAAAGTAGGTTGGCTGGCAGGTATTGCTCCAGATAACGTAAATGAGAACACTACCAATAAAATTATGAAATATACCAAATATAATAAAGTAGGTTACCCAAGTAATAATTCTCCTTCCGGCAATACACCAGGAAACTAAACGAAAGCAGCTCACACAATAACAGATTAAAATGGAGATAATGATTATGATAAAGAACTTAACATATTATCTAATGATTGCCGGTGCCGTCACAATGACGGCATGCAGCAAGGACGAACTTCCGAATAATATTCCGGATGCTTCCGGCAGCGAAATCCGGTTTACCGGTGCCATAAAGAAACAAAGTGAGGTATTGCTGACAACACGTGCAGAACTCAACCCGGATGACTATTTCACATTGAATGAAACAGACGAAGATTTTGGTACTTTTTTTATTTGGTTGGATGTTGACGGAAATGAAAGCTCTGATAAGAAAAGTTACTTTCAGGCATACGTAGAAGCTCCTGGAAAAACCGGTAATCTAAAAGTAGAAGGAAGTGACAATAACGAAGGTCGCTTGAATTGGGTAGATAAGACTTCCAATCATACATTTTATGCATGGACTGAGCCGCATGTACCAGAAGATGAGACTGGGCAAACAGCAATAACCGGTGGTGTCAAAATTGATTATACAGTAACTCCTTCTGGAGAACAGATATTAAATGGCAATCCCACTACAATAGATAATATTACCGGCACCGTAATGTACGGTACCAATGATGAAACAAACCTTGAGGCATTCATTGTAACCAAAAAAGGTCCTTTAACCTATAATGATTGGGGACAGGATGTCGCTTTGTATTTCGAACGCCCGATAGCAAAGATTGAGCTGGTAGGAATCACACATATTAAGTCTGATGGTTCGCAAGATATAATCGGTAAAAATGATAACTTTCAATGTACGATAAACTTCCCCAATATGTACAAAGAAGCGACTTTCAAACCGGCTGAATTCGTATTATATGACAAATTTAGTAAACTTTTAACAGGTAAAGAAGACAAAAAGGGCTTGGTATGGAATTATAGTTATGATACAAGAATCAGCGGAAGCGTATTGTATGTTCATCCTTTTACATTTGGAGATGATGATACGGATATTTACAACGACCCCGGATATTTTATTGTCACAGCAAAATTTGATGAGAAAGAAGAAAAAAACTACGCTGCCACTTTAGCCGATTTAAGCAAATATACGGAACTAAATGCCGGAGAACACATGAAACTATGGCTTTATCTTAGAGACGGTGGCGGTGTAGGTATCGGTTATCAGATTGTTGATTGGGGAAAAGATCCTGATAAGGAACTCCCGCAATACCGCATCCCTGGGGTATATAATGAGAAAGATGCTGAAAGGTTACTGGAAGCATTACGAAAAGCAGCAGATAACTCATCTGGTTATACATTCCCGACCGGTGTAAAGGATTTGTTGGTAGGTAACACTATCAACCTCTTCACCCATGTAAACTGGTCTGGAAAAAACATTACTATTCCTACGGATTACACCTTAAATGGAAACGGTTATAACGTAACGCTCGGAGATGATGGAAGAATAGCAGGAAATATGACGAATATTTATATTAATAATGTATATAAATCTGAATCAAGTAATTCAAGTGGTAATTGATTGATTATTTACGATAATTTGTAACGGGTGTGTTACATATGGCTAGCAGATAATTTCTGGAGAATTTAATGAATGGACCCTAAAAGTCGTGTAA
>ULQU01026103.1_pt1 | contig 14278 bp, 10 predicted proteins | sample 1954841 | NCBI WGS metagenome assembly ULQU01 (sample SAMEA4835664, study PRJEB28245) | human gut metagenome | biome: gut microbiome; material: fecal sample | place: Denmark | collected 2008
TTTTCATTCCACCAAATCTTTTCGCAAAAAAGTTGCTTTTTAGCCAAATATTTAACAGTTATAAACATTTAAGCTATTTTTACACCTTATTATATATATAAATAGACTGAACTTTTGGCTATTCCAATATTTCTTCGTACTTTTGCCCTATCAATCAGTTAGGTTTAACAGAAAACGGAAATTCATTATGAAAATTATTGTATCAGAAGAAATCGAATCGGTATGTCCCACCTTTGTGGGAGCATGCGTGGAAGCCAATGTGGTAAACACCCCTTATTGTCAGGAACTTTGGGATGAAATCAATGCCCTCGGTGAGAAATACAGACAGACACTGAACACGGAATCGCTGAAAGAGATGAGTGGAATTGCCGCCACCCGAAAGGTATACCGTGCCTGCGGCAAGGACCCTTCACGCTATCGCCCTGCTTCAGAAGCCCTTATCCGCAGAATGCTGCAGGGCAAGGAACTCTACCAGAGAGATACGCTGGTGGATCTGGTGAATCTGGCGAGCATCGCCTACGGCTACAGCATCGGCGGATTTGATGCAGACAAGTTTGAAGGCAACACCCTGACCCTGGGCGTAGGCAAAGCCGGCGAACCATACGAAGGCATCGGCAGAGGCATGATTAATATAGAAGGTCTACCTGTTTACAGAGACAAGACAGGTGGTGTAGGAACCCCGACCAGCGACAACGAGCGAACCAAAATGAGTATTGACACCACCCATCTGGTGGTTCTCATCAACGGATATGACGGAGACGAACAGCACGTTCGCGAGAATGCCAAATACATTATCCAGCTTCTGAAAAAATATTGCCAGAGTGATGGAGGCAGCTACTTCATCTACAAATAAAGAGGATGTGTCATAAGTTTATGATTCACCCTCTTCTTGTCGTTGGTAAATATGGGTTATGTTGCTGAAAGAGATAGGATATGTTGTTGGAAGAGATAGAATAAGTTGTTGGAAGAGATAGGATATGTTGTTGAGACAGTCAGTATCTTCGGTCGCACAACAGCTGTTGTGCGCTTGCATAACAGCTGATATGCGCATGCACAACACCTGTTGTGCATGCGGTAGTCAACTGTTATGCACCAACTATTATCCAGATTTATGACACACCCTCATTAACCAAGAAATCTCTCTTATAAACACAAAAAGGGGGACTGGCCACCGCCAGTCCCCAAGACGAGAGAGATATAAGTGTTGACTTGGTCAACAACGAGGCAAATCACTTTGCCTTATATCTTTAATATTATTCCTAGACAATATCATTAGAAACATCATCTAGGAATAATTCATATCTTGCAAAAGTATATTACTTTTTGTCCTCAGCCCAACCAGTAGACTTAAATCCTGTTACTCTATAATGATATCCAGGCTGGTCAGAACGGGAATAGGTGAAACTGATTTCATCTGTCACAGTACCAGATACAGTAGTATAAGTATTATGACCACACTTACCGCTAACAGTTACCTTGTCGGTAGCTGTAGCAGAGTTACCAATGAAATCATCCACATTCTCACCACCGAAAGTATAAGAACTCATATCAATAGATACCTTAGCATTGATGGCGTAAGCTGCCTTAGAGGCAGCTGAGCCTACACGAATCCACGCCTTATCCTTATCATAATCGGTAGTATTGCTGAGATAGGCATAGAGAACACCCTCATTGGTTCCTGTACCATCAGTCTTAAAGATGAATTCAGCATCTGTTGGATTAGAAGCCCAATACTCTGCATCTGTCTTAGAAGCATCATAACCTCTCTCCACATTGATTCTATACTCACCACCAACAGGAGCAATAGGAGTATAATCGATATCGAAATCGTCTCCCTCAGAGCATGCTGTAAACAATGCTACGAAAACAAAGCTCAAAAAATATAATATTTTCTTCATGACTTTTCGTTTATTACATTAATAATCATTACTTCTCCCACCAAAGTTTCTTGGTCAGCGAGTTTCCATTCTCTTCTACATACTTGGCAGCAGCAGAGTTATACAATGTAGTAGCTGTAGGATAAAGCAATCGCATAGGATACTCACCGGCATTCATATTGCTAGCACCTGGATCAACCAAATTACCTAAAACATAACCATCAGACAATTCACGCTGCAAAGCAGTTGTAGACTTACGAACAGTAATATTAGCCTGAACCTCAGGAATACCCAAACGGTTACGGGTCATCCAGCCATCATAAGCATTCGCACCAGCATAAGTTACCCAATACTGCATGGCGATACTATGAAGCATATCGGCCTTATCAAACTTGTAAGCACCATCAACGAATGCTGTACCATCAAATCCCCAACGGCTGAAGCCAGCAAGAACGCCCTTATTATAATATTCCTCTGCCTTTTCAGCATTACCCAAACGAGCATAAGCCTCAGCAATCATCAATTCGCATTCAGCCTCGTTCATCAGATAGACAGCATCATCATAAGCCTGTTTCATACGAGAAGACTTAGAGATTCCAATACCACCCTCTGTAGTTTCATCAGTATTTGGTTTTGTTCCACAAGGAAGACCCTCATAGCATTCATCCATGTGAGCAATCAGTTCCTCATCAGAAGAATAGCCGAGAGTTTTTTTGGCATTAGCTGTTACCTCATACAACTTGATGATACGAGGATCCTTCTTATCCAAAAGATACTCTAAGAAAGTATGACAAGCACGAATATTCTCAGTAGTATTCAACTGACGGATATTAAACTCATAAAGAGGATTACCCTTATTAGTGCCATCTTCCCAATTTACCCAAGCACAATCCTGCTCCAAAAGACCACCTGCACTAAGCAAAGCCTGAATATCAGATTTATGAGCATCGAAGTCTTTGAGATACATCTTCAACTTCAAACTCTTTGCAAAGCCTACCCAGCTATCCATACTGCCTCCCAAGAAACAGTCAGCAGTTCCTAAAGGTGAAGCTTTTTCTGCAGCTTTAGCATCATCGAGTTTGGCAATGGCAGCATCCAGCATCTCCAGAATACCTGGATAAACTACGGTTTTGCTATCATCGAATGCAGCATGTGGATTGTTTTCGACATCAAGAGCACCTGTAAACGGAATATCACCATAAGTATCAGTCAATACCAAGAAATTATAGGCCTGAAGAACCTTGGCAACCATCCAATAGTTCCAAGCCTTACTTTCTTCAGCAGAAGCCAAAGCCAGCTTTAAATCTTCCAGACTGTTGGCATATGTATTCTGCCAAATCGTAGTAACAGGAGGAATTGAACCTGATGTTGTTACAGCATAATTAGACAATGTATTATACTGGTTTGTACTATTACCCTGTGTTACATACTGGCACCAAAAGTCACCAGTAATTTGCTGATAAAGACCACTGACAGCTACGATAGAACCTTCGGCAGCCGGAAGCAACTGCTTGTAGGAAGCTGTAGAAGGATAGTTTGGGTTGTAGTTGATATCCAAATAGCCAGAATCGCTACAAGAAGTAACAGTACCCATTGTCAAGACAGCTCCCAGCAATGCTGCGCTTAAAAATTTATATCTTTTCATATAAGAAATCTCCTTTAATTAAAATACAACCTTCAAGTTAATACCATAGTTGCGAGTTGACACAGAACCCATAGTCTCACCAAACTCAGAACTGATATCATTACCAAAGTTAGAAGACTCAGGGTCGATATAATTCTGATGCTTTGGAGTGATGAGCAACAAGTTGTGGCCAACGAGACTCAAAGACAACTTCTGCATCTTCAATGCACTTGTGATTGTCTTAGGGAAATCGTATGTCAAAGCCAACTCACGGAGTTTGAAGTAAGAACGGCTTACAACGAAATCACGACGCACCTCCGGGTTGTAGCTATAGTTACCCTGAACATAATTCATATAATTGGAAGTTACAGGAATATTATTCTCAACATACTCTCCACCAACAATCTTTACAGAATGAGGATAAACAAAAGCATCACGCTCATTGAATACGGTCTCTGTAGAGTTACCATTGAAGTGAGTAATATAAGATGTCTCAGAATACATCAATCCACCCTTATGCCAGTCGCCCGTTGCAGCAAGACTCAAGTTCTTCCACTTCAGATGTGTGGTGAAGCCCATTACGAAATCCGGCTGAGAAGAACCGAGATAATCATAATCTGTAGTACTAGACTGCAAGAAACCATTACCATTTACGATTCTATAACCATAATATGGACTGTTTTTATCTGTTACCTTCTGTGTTGCTGGCAACTTGAAGATACCGATAGGCTCACCAACCTTCAATACGTAAGATACACCACGCATAGAAGAATACAAACCAGTACTTGTAGTACCTACAGGAATGGTATATTCATCAAGACCATCCCAAAGTTCCTTCACCTTACTCCAGTTCTTAGCGTATGTAGCACCTACACTCCACTCCCAATCCTTAGTACGGATAGGAGTAAAATTAACCATCGCCTCAATACCCTTGTTCTGAAGTTTACCTACATTACGGGTGTTAGAAGTATAACCTGTCTCAGGAGCCAAAGTAGCAGAGATAATCTGATTTTTGGTTGTACGATCATAGTAAGCCACATCGAAGCTCAAACGGTTGCCAAAGAATGTACCGCTCAAACCAAGCTCATACTCAGTTGTAATCTCAGGCTTCAATGACTTATTTGGCAAACGGTTATACTCTGTCAAACCAGAAACACCGGAAATTGGCAAATATGTATAATAAGACTGGAATGGACGATAATATGAATTAGTCATATATACATCAGCATCATTACCTGTCTGACCTATAGCTGCACGAACCTTCAACAAGTCGATTTGCTTGACATTCTTCAAAGCAGGAATAGCCTGATTCAGAAGCACAGACACATTGGCACCGCCATAGAAGAAGCTGTTATCACCCATAGGAAGAGTAGAAGACCAGTCGTTACGGGCAGAAAGGTTCAGGAAAGCCCAATCCTTATAACCCAATTCAACCTGTCCCAAGAGACCCAACAATCTTCTATTCCATGAGTCAGTATCAGTAATCGAATAGGAAGATGTATTACTCAAGGAATTCCAACCTGGAATATCCAACTGCTCATTATAACCACCTACATTATCATAGTTTCTCTGGTTCAAGTTCCAACCTAAAGTTGCACCTAACGAGAAATCACCGAAAGTATGATTGCCGGTCAGCAAGAGGCTGGCGTCAATCTGTCCGCGCTGAGAACGATACTTAGAATAGTAACCCTGGTTACCTACAGTTGTACCATTACCAGTTGCCTGATAAGAACCCTCGGTATAAAGAATACGTGGTTCTATGCGCTCGGTCTTATAATTGGTATAATCACCACCGAAACGGCCAATTACCTTGATATCCTTGGTAATATCGTATGACAACTCCAGCTTACCATAAATACGGTCGTCCTGGTAAGTAGAATAGTAGTTATCTACCATATAATATGGGTTGGTAGCATACAATGTATAGTAGTTATCTACATTGTTACGCTCAAGGTTGTAATCCTTCATATCTGTGAAACGAACATCAGAAGCACCCTGAAGCAACTCCATATACATATCACGAGAACGGCGCATATCCTTGCGAACATAGTTCAAGGACATGTCCAGATGGAATCTGTCGATATTGGCGTAGCCACGGAGTGAGAAGGTATTACGATGATATGTATCACCATCATTAGGAGTAATACCATTAGAACTTACATTACCGTAAGATGCAACAACACCTACTTTCTCATCACCATAGCGGAGAGATACGTTGTTGTTCCACTCCTTACCTACCTGATAGAAGTCACGGATATTGTTCTTAGCATAAGAAAAAGGCTTGGTTAAAGTCTCGCCGTTAGAAAGACCGGTAGAACCATACCAGTGCTCACGACCATCGAGACGAGGTCCCCAAGAACCGTTCTCCTCATTAGACCAGGAACCCCAACCTTGACCAAAGAGATTCTGAGTCATTGGCACACGAAGCACATCAGTAAATGTCAAAGAACCATCGTAAGTGATAGAAGCCTTCTTATCACCCTGTGGCTTCTTTGTAGTAATCATAATAACACCATTGGCTGCACGGGAACCATAAAGAGCAGTAGCAGAAGCACCCTTCAATACAGTTACCGATTCAATATCCTCTGGGTTGATGTCGCCTGCGCCACTACCAAAGTCAACAGAGTTATCACCCAAACGGTCATTGTTGATAGGCACACCATCAACAATATACAATGGGTTGTTGCTAGAAACAGAAGAAATACCACGAATTACGACTTTCTGAGAGGTACCTGTAACACCACCACCAGAAATCTGCACACCAGCCATCTTCCCCTGAAGACCACTCATCAGGGAACCAGACTTAGCAACAGTCAACTCAGAAGCGTTGGCTGTGCTGGCTGCATAACCCAAAGTTTTCTCTGAACGTTTCATACCCAAGGCAGTAACAACTACCTCGTCAAGATTTCTTGCATCAGAAGCCAAAATGATCTTCATCTTAGCAGATGCTTTCATTGTTTTAGTCTGCATGCCGAGGTAACTGATTTCCAAGACAGCATCCTTGCTGGCATTAGGAAGCGTAAAATTACCATCGACATCAGTCGCCGTTCCAGTTTTAGTTCCTACAATTCTAACTGATGCACCAATAACTGGTTCACCGTCTTCCTGAGAAACAACCTTACCTGTAACAGTAGTTTGAGCGAGGGCTATTCCTGTTGAAAGAATAAGCCCCCCATGAGCATGGTCAATCTTTTTACCATAATTCTCTCTCTTAAAAATTAAACAACTTACAAATATCGGGTGCAAAGATACATACTTTTTGCTAATTAAACAAATTTTCAGCAAACAATTTGATATAAAATACCAACTTTATGGTACTTTATGTATATTTTTCGCATATTTTATTACTTTTCGTAAGCATTTTTGGTATTTATTCCCCCAAAAAGTAAATAACGAGAAGAAACTAGGTATAAAAGGTAAGTTTTAAAAACAGAAAGGCAAACACGCCATTCGCTACAACAAATGACACGTTTGCCTTTATTATTTTATTAAAATGAAACTCGCCTATCAAAAAGGCTTCGTCAAGATTACACCTTATTATATATAGGGAGTTATGAAAAAAGAGTCAATAACGCCGGGAATTTAAATCACGCCAAAATGGAGGAGCGCATTCTTAACACCAGCTTCATCCACATGAGTCGTAATGAAATCGGCTACCTGCTTGAGATTATCTCCCGCATTGCCCATCGCAACACCGGTGCCTGCCTCCCGGACGATGGAAATATCATTGCCGCCATCGCCGAAAGCCATGGTTTCATCTATGTTCAAACCCAGATAATCAGCCATTGCATGCAAGCCCTTGCCCTTATCCGCATCGGCTGCCGTAATATCCGTAAAGGCAGGATGCCATCTGCCCGAGGTGCAGTTGCGGAGCGTAGGCATCAGGAGCGCCTCCTGCTCTACCGAACAGAAAGGAGTAACCTGCAGAACCTGCTCATCTCCCAGTTCATTCACATCGGTCAGAAAGATTTCGCAATCCACCCCCAATCCCTTGGCAAAGATTTCATAAACCTCGTCAGTATAATGATGGATAGCGAGATGATGCTCTCCTACGACGATTGCCGGATAATCATCACGGTCGGCTGCCTCGATAATCTTCTTTACATCTTCAGGAAGGATGGCGTGCTGGCTCACCACCTTATCGCCTACAAAACAACGGGCTCCATTGGTGGTGATGTAACCGTCGATGAGATGTTCTATCTGACCGAGGTTGTTGATGATGAGTTGCGGACGACCGGTAGAAATATACACCTCTACCCCATTCTTCTTAGCCTGCTCCAAGGCATCTACCGTGCTCTGCGGAATCTTGTGGGTCTTGAAACTCACCAGGGTGCCGTCAATATCGAAAAACAATGCTTTTATCTTCTTATCCATACCAATATCTTCTATACCTTATTATATATATAATGCAAAATCGGCTCTGTAAGTACAGAAAAACCGATGCAAAATTACGAAAAAACAGATAAATGACAAAAAATATAAAGATTTATTAGATTTTACTTGCATCGAAAAGAGAAAAAACGTATATTTGCCACATCTTTATGCCCGAGGAAACTCCGAGATAACGCATAGAGCAACTAGTAAATAAGAACGGTTATGAGTAAGAAGCCCTATCAGTTACTGGCATCCCTGTTGCTGATGCTCGTAGCAACGCTTACTTCATGCGAGAAGTTTTCGATTGACGAAACAACCGGAAAATCACGTGAGGCAAACGCCAATGTAACTATCCATGTGCAGAAAATAGAAGGCACAAGTCTGCTGACAACCAAAGCTGCCGACAAGCAGATTGCCCTAGGCGATGTGTGCACCAGACTGACGTTTGCCATCTTTGACGGAGAGGAGAAACTGGAGTCGGCGAACCAGCTTTCTACCGACAACGGGTTCGGAACTGCCCATGTGAGTCTGGACGAAGGAGAATACCGCCTCGTGGTAATTGCCCATAACGGAAAGGGAAACTGCTCTATCAGCGCACCCGAGAAGGTGAAGTTTGCAAGCAACAAACTTACCGACACCTTTTATTATTACGGCAGGTTGAGCGTAAACGAAGAGGGCGCCACCACAGACATCAACCTGAGGCGAGCAGTTGGTGCCTTCAAGGTACATATTACCGACGAAACCATTCCCGAAGAAATCAGGAGCATCAAGTTCTATTATACCGGCGGCAGCAGCACCCTGGATGCGACCACCGGATTCGGCTGCGTGAACAGCCGTCAGACCGAGAATTTCAGTATGAAAGATGGCGGCAGAGACTTTACCGTCTACACCTTCCCACATGAAGAAGAGAAGAACATCAAGATGAGTATCAGCTTTCTGGATGCCGATGCAAAGGTGGTAAAGAGTTTTGAAAAAGCTGATTTGAAAATCCATCAGAACAAGGCAGCCTATACCGAGATTTCCATTGCTGACGGATTCGGTGGCGGAGACGACAGTACGGGTGGTGGAATAGGCATTACCGTAGACCCTACCTGGGGCGAGACAGAACGGGTGAATTTCTAAGAAACAGACGATTAAGGGATTACGGGAAACCAGAAGGTATGTTCTATTTTTCCACAATGCAATATATTTTTTGATTCTTAAAGATTTGATAAACAAAATTTCTTTGTCATTTAAGAATAATTCCATAATTTTGCATCCAATATTATATAATATTATAAACAAAGGATGAAAAAATATATAACTCTTATCATGCTGATGGGAGCATTGATTCCTGCCGGGGCTCAGGCACAAACGCTGAGCCTTGACAGTTGCCGTGCCATGGCGCTGCGCAACAACAAGCAGCTCAATGCCTCGAAGCTCAAGAAAGACGTGGCGTACAACATGAAGAAATCGGCACGTACCAAATATCTTCCTAAAGTAGATGCTTTAGGCGGTTACGAATGGTTCAGCAGGGAGATTTCGCTGCTGAACGACGGTCAGAAATCAACATTCAGCAATATCGGCTCTACCGTTACCGGAGGAATATCGGGAGGAGCCAGCAATCTGATGAGCCAACTTGTAAGTCAGGGAATGATTACCCCGGAGATAGCGCAGCAGATAGGCGGACTGATGAATGAGAAACTGGGACCCCTGCAGCAGCAAGGCAATGCGCTGGGAGAGAAACTGGTAGATGCTTTCCGCACCGACACCCGCAATATCTGGGCTGGGAGCGTGATGGTTCGCCAGCCTATCTATATGGGTGGAGCCATCATTGCAGCCAACAAGATTGCCGACATCGGAGAGCAGATTGCAGAGAATGATCTCGACCAGCAGACCCAGAGCACGCTCTACAGCATAGACCAGGCTTACTGGCTCGCCGTTTCGCTGAAGCAGAAGCAGAAACTCGCCATCAGTTACCGCGACCTCGTAAAGAAACTGAACGAGGATGTTCATAAGATGATTCAGCAGGGAGTAGCCACCAAGGCAGACGGACTGAAGGTAGACGTGAAAGTGAACGAGGCTGAAATGCAGATTACTCAGGCTGAAGACGGACTCGCTCTGTCGAAGATGCTGCTCTGCCAGCTCTGCGGCATTCCGATGAACCAGGAAATCACACTTGCAGATGAAGATAAGGAAACCCTGGCTTTATCAGGAACTCCTGTTGACACCGAGCAGCAGAAAGTGGCAGCACAGGATTCGGCGATGAACACCCGTCCGGAACTCCGCATGCTGCAGAATGCGCTCGACATCTCTAAAGAAGCTACCAATATGGTTCGCGCCATCAATCTGCCTCACGTCATGCTGACAGGCGGCTACATGATTTCGAACCCGAACGTATTCAATGGTTTCCAGAAGAAGTTTACCGGAGTCTGGAACGTAGGCGTGATGGTTCATGTTCCGGTATGGAACTGGTTCGACGGAGCCTACAAGGTGAGAGCCGCCAAGGCTGCCAGCAATATCGCCCAGATGAACCTGGATGATACGAGAGAGAAGATTCATCTGCAGATTACCCAAAGCCAGTTTAAGGTAAAGGAAGCCCAGAAGAAGCTCAACATGGCAATGAAGAACATCGCCAGTGCAGATGAGAACCTGAGATGCGCTAACCTCGGTTTCAAGGAAGGCGTGATGGAGGTTACCGACGTGATGGCTGCACAGACTGCCTGGCAGAAAGCACAGAGCCAGAAGATTGATGCAGAAATCGACGTGAAGCTGACTCAGGTTGGACTGAACAAGGCGCTCGGTATCCTGCAGTAATAATAATAACAAATCTAAATTCAGATTAAACAAAATGTCTAAGAAATCACAGCATAACAACATATTGCTCGCTGTAATCGGTTTTACAGCAGTAGTCATTCTCGTAGGCGTCATCGGTTTCTTCACTCTGGAACAGAAGGATGACACCATTCAGGGCGAGGTAGAAGTATCAGAATACAGAGTATCCTGCAAACTGCCGGGACGCGTAGTAGAACTCCGCGTTCAGGAAGGCGATTACGTTCATGTGGGCGATACGCTCGCCATCCTCGAAGTGCCGGAAATGAAATCGCAGGAACAGATGCTCCAGGCTACCAACGCTGCAGCCGAGGCTATGAAGGACCTGACGGATGCAGGTGCACGCAAGGAGCAGATTCAGGGCGCTTTCCAACTGGTTCAGCAGGCTGAAGCTGCCGCAACCATCGCCAAAAAGACCTACAACCGCATGCAGAACCTCTTCAACGAGGGCGTAATCAGCGGTCAGAAGCGCGATGAGGCTTACGCAGCCTACAAGGCTACAGAGGCTCAGGTGGCTGCTGCCAGAAGTCAGTACGATATGGCGAAGAATGGCGCCCGCGAGCAGGAGAAGCGTATGGCTGCCAACAACACCCAGGCTTCGAAGAGCGCTGTGGATGTAGTGAAGAATCTTCTGAAAGAGACCGTTCAGATTGCCCAGTGCGAGGGCGAGGTAAGCAATGTCTATCCTAAGGTAGGCGAGCTGGTAGGCCTCGGCTCTCCTATCATGAGCATCTCTATCATGAGCGATATGTGGGGAACCTTCAATGTTCGCGAAGACCATCTCAAGGGTCTGAACAAGGGCGATGAGTTCACCGCTTACGTTCCTGCCTTCAACAAGGACATCAAGATGAAGGTTTACTACCTGAAAGACCAGGGCTCTTACGCTACCTGGAAGGCAACCAAGGATAATGGCGACTACGACCGCAAGACATTCGAGGTGAAGGCACGTCCTGTCACAAAGATTGAGGGATTGCGCCCGGGAATGTCACTCATCATTAAATAACATCTATGTTTAAGAAATTATATCATATAGCCCTCAGAGAATGCGGCATCATGTGGAAGAATCCCATTTATCTCTTCTGCATGGTCATCTTCCCCATCGTGGTGGTGATTTTCTTCACCACGCTGATGAAGGGAGGAGTGCCTACCGACATGCCTGTGGGCATAGTAGATCAGGACAACTCCGCCACATCGCGCCAGCTGGTGCATAAGCTTGATGCCTTCCAGACTACCAAGGTAGTGGCTCATTACGAGAACATGGCAGAGGCAAGACATGCTATCCAGAAGAACGAAATCTACGCCTTCCTGCTGATTCCTGACGGAACGGAGGCAGGACTGATGGCTCAGAAGCAGCCTAAGATTTCATTCTATTACAGCAGCGTATCGCTGGCAGCCGGCTCCCTGCTCTTCCGCGATCTGAAAACCATCTCTACCCTGGGAGGTGCGGCGGCAGGAATGGCGAAACTTTCGGCGCTGGGAAAGACGAACGATGAAATCATGACCTTCCTGCAGCCTATCGCCGTAGATCTGCACATGATAGGTAACCCATACGCCAACTACAACTATTATCTTTCGAGCGTAATGGTACCGGGACTCATCATGCTGTTCATCTTCCTGATTACACCTTATTCTATAGGTACGGAACTGAAGTTCAACCGGGCAAGAGACTGGATGCGGATGGCAGGCAACAATCCTTATCTCGCCATTGCGGGTAAGATGCTGCCACAGACACTCATCTTCCAGAGTATCTTCCTGCTGTTCGAATTCTACATCTATTATGTATTGCAGTTTCCACATCCGGGCGGCGCGCTTCCTATCATCCTGTTAGGCGTTCTGAGCGTACTCTCCTGCCAGTGTTTCGGCATCTTTGCCTTCGGGCTGATGCCTTCATTGCGTATGTCGATGAGTATCTGTTCGTTGTGGGGCGTGGTGAGTTTCTCCATCTGCGGAGCCACCTATCCGCTCTTCTCGATGGATTCTCCGATTCAGTTTATCGGCCAGCTTTTCCCGATGCGCCACTATTATATGATTTACCAGATAAATATCTTCAATGGTTTCCCTATGGGCGATGCTGTGCTCCACTGGGGCGCAATGGTGCTGTTCTGCGCCCTGCCTATCCTCACCGTCTGGAACATCAAGAAGGCAATGCTGGTATATAAATACTTACCGTAATGAAGAAAAGTAGTTTATTATATAAGATTATCAATGGCATCTGGGATATGTGCTACATCTGGAAGACGGAAATGCGCAATGTTTTCCGCGATGAGGGTGTGCTCATCTTCTGCATTCTGGTGCCGCTGGGTTATCCGCTGCTCTACTCTTGGATTTACAACAACGAGGTGGTGAGAGAAGTGGATACGGCGATTGTGGACCTGAGCCACAGTCACAGTTCTCGCGAGTTTATCCGCGATTATGATGCTTCGCCAGACGCCAAGGCTACCTATTACTGCAACAGTCTGGACGAGGCGAAGGAACTGGTACGCAGGCAGGCGGTTCACGGAATTCTTTACTTCCCTGCCGACTTCGATACGAAGCTGAACCGGGGCGAACAGGCGCATGTGGGAGTTTACTGCGATATGAGTCTGATGCTGACCTATAAGGCGATCTATCAGACCTCGCAGGCCGTAGCCAGCCACATCAACTCGGGCATTCAGATAACACAGGCTGGAGGATTTACGGATAGAGACGACGAGATTACCACCGAGCCGCTTGCCTTTGATGAGGTTCCGATATTCAACACGACAGGAGGTTACGGAAATGCCATTCTGCCGGCTGTGCTGGTTCTTATCCTGCAGCAGACGATGCTGCTGGGCATAGGAATGGCAGCGGGAACATCAAGAGAACTCAACAGAAACCGCGAACTCATACCGGTAAGCGAGCATTATGGCGGTATTTTCCGCATTGTTTTCGGCAAGGCATTGGTTTATTTCATGGTTTATGCCGTGATGGGAATGTATCTTACGCTGGTAGTTCCCAAGCTGTTCAGTTTTGTAAGTATGGTAACGTGGACCACCATTCTCGGTTTCCTCCTTCCTTACATTCTTTCGTGTGTTTTCTTCGGTCTGATGCTGTCGTGTCTGGTAAGATATCGTGAAAATGTAATGCTTCTGGTGGTATTTACCTCCGTTCCGTTGCTTTTTATGACGGGAGTTTCATGGCCATTGAGCAATATTCCGGGCTTTTGGCAAGGATTTTCGTGGGTTTTCCCATCCACTTTCGGCATCCGCGGGTTCCTCAGAATCAGCAGTATGGGTGCTTCGCTTTCAGATATTCTGCCGGAATTCAGAGCACTCTGGATACAAACGGGTGTCTATTTCCTGGCTACCTGCCTGGTTTTCAGGCAGCAACTGAGATCGGCAAGACTCAAGGCTGACCTTACTGCCGAAGTAGCAGAAGAAGAGGAGGAGGCGGAAGAAATAGTTGACTGTTAAGAGTTTAGAGTTAAAAGTTTATAGCAATCTTGCTAACGGCTAAGCCCTATAAATTATAAACTTTCAACTATAAACTATAAAAAATGGGCTGTTAACTGTTAACCTGTTAACTCCTCAGATAAAAAAAGCTAGGACTGCTTGAGGGCAATCCTAGCTTTTTA
>ULQU01016320.1_pt1 | contig 14277 bp, 10 predicted proteins | sample 1954841 | NCBI WGS metagenome assembly ULQU01 (sample SAMEA4835664, study PRJEB28245) | human gut metagenome | biome: gut microbiome; material: fecal sample | place: Denmark | collected 2008
AACCAATCAAAAAACTGATACAGCAAACGTATCAGGAAACTGAATACCCTGCTCTCAATGAACAAACGATGCACTGGGCGGAGGAGCGCCCTCTTGAAGAAATACAACTGCTGGATGCAACACCTGTGTACCGCAATACGCTTCTGAAACATCTGACATTGATTGCATCTGGTGCGCAACTTACTGTAGGCATTTCTCATGTAATGGCACACGACCCTGCCATTGTGAATCTATTGAAAGAATGCGGTATTCCAATTTACGATGCTGATAAATCCGACAAGGAAGCCGATTTTGATATGATTTTGGACTGTGCCGGTTCTTTTTCTCACATTATTCCACAAATAGGCTATGTGGAGCTGACGCACAGCGGCATCGATTCATTCAAGGCCAATCAGCGCCCTGTATTCTTTGCCGACGGGGGAAAATCAAACGTATAGAAACCTGTCTCGGAACGGGTGAAAGCTATTTTCGTGCCATGAGGCAACTAGGATATAATGATTGGGAGGGACGCAAACTTGTTCTTTTCGGTTGCGGCAAGGTCGGTTCCGGCATTTTATTCCAAGCTCACATAAAAGGTGCAGAAGTTACAGTTGTGAGCGATACAGAATGCTTAAATCCGGACATTAAAAACTATACTGCAGACATTATAGATTATCGCGATCTGCCACGCATCACCAAAGCTCTAAGCGATGCTTATGCAGTTGTTACAGCTACGGGAAAGGAGAATGCCCAGTATAAAATACCGGCATAAAATCTAACCGTATGCGTTGCATTACTTGCAAACATAGGGAATACGTTCATTCCTTGTGCATCAATATATGTAATATCATTAGTCTCGGGACAAAAAGCCACCTCCTGCAGATGAGGAACAATACGAGAAATCCTATTCCCTGTTATATGCAAGTCAACAGACTGCCCCTTCAAAGAAGCATTTCGAATAATTATTTTATGAGCAACCACCATATCCTTGTCGTTTAAAAGCATACAAATATACGTTTTTCATACGCTTCTCAACGGCTGTACCATTCGTTTTTAATCCAAAACCCAGCAACCAGAACTTGAAAGCCGCCACACGACTGATAAAGTAAGATGGATGATTATATTTTCCATTAAATCAGACTCAAGGAGAAAATCAACGGCATGCCATTCAAAATCTTTTAGTGCTCATCGCAAATGAAAATATTTCCGTAACTTTGCTTCACTTATAAGAATTCTCATGTTTTGCCAACATATATGTATTGAAGTACAACAAAATGAGCATTCCAACTTATTTATTGTATATTTCTTATTTCTAAAACAGGGCCAATAACAAGAATAAATAATCGCAACAGAAATGACCGATACGATGAAATCAAAGACCGTTGCAGTTGTCATGTGTACATACAACGGAGAAAAATACCTGCGCGAACAATTGGATTCCATTCTCGCACAGACTTATCCTATACATGAACTTATAGTGCAGGACGACTGTTCGACTGACTCAACACTTGAAATACTCAGGGAGTACGAGGCTAAAGTGCCGTTCATGAAGGTGATAGAAAATCAGCACAACATGGGATTCAATCTCAACTTCAAGACTGCATGCATGCGTGCAACGGCCGACTTCATCGCAATATCGGACCAGGATGACATCTGGATGCCGGAGAAGATTGAAAAACAGGTAAATGCCATCGGCGACTACAACATCTGCTTCTCGGCACATTCAAGAGGGGAAAAGATGGAGACTGCCCACATTGTCAGTCCGCAATGCACATTAGAAGCTTTGCTATTTGCCGACATTGCAGGACACACAATGCTTGTACGCCGTGATCTGGTTCAAAGAGAAGAAATCTGGATGGACAAGATTTATTATGATTGGTGCATTATTATAAATTCATACTTCTACGGAGAGAAAGCCATTATAAAAATCGACGAGCCGCTGAACTGGCACCGTTCACACGAGGACGAAGCCGCATTCAAGCAGAACAAGGAACTGTTTCCCGACAGCAACACCAAACCGACCTACCAGCCTTATCTTTACGGACTCAGAAACTACCGCAACCTTCAGAGCAAGCCGAACTGGAAACTCTTTTACTCGTTCATACGCGACCATGCAGATGCATCGCGCTATCCCCTGCAGCACAAAATGGCAGAACTGATGCTCAGCGACAGCCTGCTGTCGCTTCTGAAGCTTTGCTGGTTGTGCATGAAGCATAGGGAAAGCATCTACCCATCTCCGAATAAAACAAAAGGCATACGAGGTATGATTCGCGGATTCTTCTATCCTTTCATATTTTCTTACCGCTGCTCTTACTTCGATCTGAAAAGATAAAAAAAGTGGCAAAGGAGGTTTCTTAACATTGAAGGCCTCCTTTGCTGTAAAAAATAATACAACACTAATTTCTACAGTTTCATTCCAGCTCTACCCTCTCACCTTTACTGTTGAGCAAAATGCCGTTGCCCATGTCATCCTTGCAAAGATAAAGGTCCGGGCCAACAGCTGTGATGTCGGAATACATCGGTCCGGTTATGATTTTCCCGTCGGGCGACATAAGACCATACCATCCATATTCAGCCTGATAACAGAGGCATGAAGCTACGCCGCGAACAAATTCAGTGCCGTTGCAATCATAAGTTCCGTCCTCAGAATCGTACTCCCCGCTTTCGCATCTGTACACTTTATCTGTATCATAAAGCAAACGGCTTATATCACTAATATAAAAGTCCTCAATCAGAACACCATTGTAGTCATATTTACTAATGGTATGATCTTCCTTTGTTACATATATATCCCTGCCGTAAACATCGATATCAGCACGCATGAAAGGCAGAACTTCTTTCAGGCCACGTCCAAGCAAAGCTCTTTCGCCTCCACGATCGACAATCCAAAAGCTGTCTACTGGAATAATGTTGAAATATTCAGGGCTCAATGCCCAATTGCCCTTAGTGTCAATCAGACCGAACCTGTCGTCACCTCTGCCGCGCACCACGCAATAGCCGTTGTGGAACACATAACCATTCATTCCCGGAATGTAGGCCATATTTTTATCGATTACCACCTTGCCTGCTGCATCAATAAATTTTATCAATCCGTTGTCGTCTACAGCCGCCAGCCCATCCGAGAATATCCACGCATGAGAATAAGTCGGCTCGACCACCACTTGCCCTGTATACATATTAAAATATCCTCTCTTGCGACCGTTGCTGTAGCAGACAAGCGAATCACGTCCCAACGGTTTGGCAATCCACGATATGCCGGTAATAAGTTTATTACCGTTGCAGTCGAAAACATACCCGTCGCCATCATAACCAGTGTTATGGTATGTCAAACCGCGGGAAAGATACTGATTGCCGTCATCTTCCAACTCGTATCCGGTGTCATAACCGAATCTGTCGTAAATACATCTGAATGCTTCCGCCAGCATAGCTAGAGTTACAATCAAGAACAGTACCGTAAAACATGTACCTACAATAGAACGAAGCACACGGCTGTACCGCGATTCGCCTTTCATACCAAGAATGGTTGTAAACCATCCGGCCAAAGCTGCAAGTATACCTGTCAGCCCCCTAAAAAACAACATCAGTGAACGTTTCATATAAATATTGATTAAATTGAATTACACTTCTCATTACTCAAACAATACGGTCTGCAACAAACCAGAAATCCGCAAAACTTGCATTTTATGAACAAAGAGAATGAAAAGTAACCCCAATCTATCACCATAAGTTATTTTTTACGGCTAGAATTCAAACGCATAGGGCTCATAAGAAAAATTGCGGGCGCTCGCGATAAAAATTCCGAGGGCTTGGAATTGATGACGCGAGCGCCCGCAAAGATGAAAATGCATAATAAAAGCGATGGCGATGGTCCGGATGCGTTACTGAAAACACGTACCGGACACATCGCCATCGCGAAAATTCAAATCTTCAAGTTCAATATACAGTCAGTTTACAGAAAGATTATTTCACAATGAACTTCTGTGAAGCAACGATGCCGGTTCCTTCTGCTGCGACACTTACTACGTAGCATCCCGAAGGAAGCGACTGTTCAATAGAACATGGAAGCGACTGAACATTTGATTCAGAAACAAGAGCTCCCTGCATGCTGAACACCGAAACACGGCACGGAACAGAAGAAAGTCCAACGGCCGACAATCTCAACGGTTCACCTTTTGATACAACCGTATTCTCCAGTGCTATACTGCCGTCGGTCATGCCGTCTACATCATTTATTCCGACTGTACCATTGTACATGTCACCTATTTCCTTTTCAGTGAGAGCGGTAGAAAAAATCTTGAAGTCGTCTATTGTTCCGCAGAAATCAAGATTGTCCCTAGCCACATTGCTGTCCCACCACTGAGAACGACCTACATAATTGCGCGAATCGGGCGAAATGAATGTGAGCGAACGCGGCTCATTCACTATGGTGTTTTCCGATGCAGTCAACTTTCCGTCGATATATACACATGTCTGATGTGTCACTGCATCGTACGTAACAGCCATGAGCTGGTCTCTGCCAATCTGAGGCTGTTCGGACGACACCACAAGAGTGGTTATACCGGCATTGTATTTCATCCCGGCAGCACATTCACTCAGACGAAGAAATACGCTGTTGCCGCTAGACGAACCGAAATCATAGAGACGCGGCTGAACATCGAGCGAAGAAGGATTGACAACTGCAACTACCGTGTAGCTTCGGAGACTGTCGAGCAAGCCCTGAGGCAATATGAGATATCCATTTGTCCAAAATCCGTCGGGCGTGTTGGCCGTCAGGTTCAGCTTGCCGTCAATTACAGCCTGTCCCATGATTCTTGCATCGCGTCCCTTACCGCTGCGGTCCACCAGACAGCGCTCCTCATGGCCAGCCTCGTATACATCGTCGGCTTCAAACTCATAGCTTACGACAACACATTTCTCAGGATAGCGTGGCATGACCGTCACATTGTATTCCTTATGTTCATCAGCACAATCAGCCGTGAGCACTACCTCTATAGGAATTTCGGGATTGTTGACCAATCCGTCTGCAGAAAGAATTTCAGGAGCCGATGATTTCCAAGAAATCGGTCGTCCCTTTCCGTCCTGCTCTGGCAATACGATGTGCGTGTATACCTCACCCGGAACCTTTATCATGTCGAGCATTTCGTTTTCCCAGCTCACACGCAGTTCTGTAATACTGTTCCAGTTGTCACCGCCCTGCGAATTGCCGTTGCAGTTTAGCATGACATATCGTGCAGGCTGAACGTCGAACGAGAAACGCTCGAGCTGGTCGGTTGTTCCGCACGATTCGCATCCGGCAAGCACTGTGGTATATTCCTTACCGTCTACCGACAGCATGATGTCGAAATAGCTCTTGCGCTGCGAACCAAGATAGAATGCAACATCGACAGCACGGACGTTACGCACTTCGCCGAGGTCGTAGCGTATCCACTGGTTCAAGCCAGCCTGACTCCAGCGAGTATCCAGATTGTTGTCTATGGTATTCTCCGGCGTATTGCCTTCCTGATTGCCAATGGCTTTAACTGTTACATCCGGATTGCACGGTGTAAGATCAATAGTATAAATTATTGTGCCCGTGCATCCCTCGCCAGCAATCTGTCCGTTATCGCCCTTAATACCCGATGCTGCAAAAATGTGTTTGCCTCCAGTCAACTGGAAATCAGGAGTCAAGACAACCGAACGCACTCCGTCGAACTCCACACTACCTGTCATCGGTTTATCGTCGATGGTATAGCATGATATGTCGGAAGCTGTCAGAGCATCGAGCGTGTCGTTGAATGTAACATATATCTGTCCCTCGTCAGTACGCTTCAGCGACGTAATGCGCAGGTCGAGCAACGGCATCTCGCCTTGTGCATACTTGAGCATCTCGCTTGCCGCCATGAGGTACGCTCCGACACCAAAGTCGGCTGTAGAATTTTCACCGATAGTCTGGTTTGGATCAGCCTTGTCGCCTATAGGCTGTATGTAGCCTACACGACCGTTCTCATGAAGAGCCGTTTCGGAAAGATATTTCCAAGCACGTCTTGCAGTTTCTCCGTATTCGCTCTCGTCAAGGATTCCATTATTGATACCCCACAAATATCCGAAAGCAAATAAAGCCGTACCGCTGGTTTCATAGCCTGGAGCATAGTCAGGGTCGAGTATGCTTCGTGTCCAATATCCTTCAGACTGCTGTGACTTGGCAAGCGACTTTGCCATGTCCTTATAGAATGTAATATACTCTTCACGATAGGCATCATCTTTCGGAAGGTCGGCCAGCACACGTGCAAAAGCTGCGAAAATCCATCCGTCGCCTCTCGCCCAGAAATCTTTCTTTCCACTGTAAGTCTGATGTTCCGGATAGACGTAGCGTGCATCGCGATAATAGAGGTCTTCATCGTAGTCATACATTATACTGTTGGAATACTCCCAGTACTCATGCATCTTTTCAAGGAGCTGTTCGTTACCGGTTATCGAATACAATCTTGTCATAATAGGCATTGCCATGAACAGTCCGTCGACCCACCACCAATAATCGACAACAGGAGTGGTAATCTGATATTCCATAACCTCGCGCATACGAGCAATACGTACATCTTCAGGAATCACCTTGTAAAGATCGGAATAGACCTGGAAACAAACCTGACAGTCGCCGAAGAGCACATATTCGTCGCTCTCGCCGTAAGTATACTTCCATTTAGATTTGTCGTCGCTCTTGGCACCTTTCCACAAATTGAGTTCAGACCAGGCTGTTGAAAAATCAAGATAGCCGCAGTCGCCGGTGGCCTTATAAGCGTCAACATTTCCGATGTGGTACACAGCCCTGTTCCAGAAGAAATTGCCGTGAGACGGATTATTCGTCTGCCAGTACCTGTTTACACGATGAATGATTTCTGCAACTTCCTGTTTGGTAGGTCTTTCGTCCTGGGCACATACATTCTGAGCCCACAAACATGCGGCACCCGAAAGTACCAAAGACAAACCTGACAATCTTAGACTTTTTCGTAGTAAAGGATTTACTCTTTTCTGATAAAAGATTTTCTTCATGTTTTTCAATATAATTATAATAAAAAGATAAGCTGTATGGATTTTCATATTTACAACCTCAAACCGGTTGCAACATTAGTTTTAAAACGGCAGTAAAGATAGCGCAAAAAATGACAACGCCGATGTGCGATTTCAAAAATATGCCTCATCTGCATATATAAAATGTGTAATTTACAATCTATTGCATCAATGGTGCCTATTTATTAAAAAATTAAACGAAAAAACATTCACAAACATTTATCACTGTGAATATTTGCTAAATAGCAATCCGAAAATTAAACATAACGAGAAAACTTTTTGCACTGAAAAGTTTTCTTATTATGTTTGCTTATCCGATACCTTAAATATAAGGATTTGGGAGGTTGGCGACTACTTTTTCTACTACAAAAGAACAAATGTACTAGAAAACAACATCACCCTAAACAATATAGCCCAACCATCTTGATGGTTGAGGATATACAGACAGAGGGTACTGCTTATAGAGACATCTTTTTATTTCACGAACCTTAAATCACACATAAGATGACGGACCGCTGCAATGACAACAGCAAGGCTGAGCAGAAGGACAGAATATTGTCTTACGCAATAGAAAACTTCTCGCGAAACGGCATAAGAAATGTCAAGATGGATGACATAGCATCTGATCTCGGCATTTCCAAGCGCACGCTGTACCAACTGTTCAAGGACAAGGAGAATCTGCTTGTCGAGTGCTTCAAATACAGCGAAAAACGTTCTGCAAAACTATATTCTGAACTGATAAAATCGACAGACAACATTTTGGAACTGTATACCAAATGGCTAAAAATGCGAATTGACGAGATACGCTCTATCAATCCGCAGTTCTTCAGCGATTTGAACAAGTATTCGAGAGTACAGAAATATTTCAGAGATGTCTCCGCAATGAAAAGCAAAGAAGGGCTGAAGTTCATCAACATGGGCATTGCCCAAGGACTTTTCCGCAATGACATAAACTACAATGTTTTGCTGCGCATATCGGAAATTACGGCTGAAAGCATCATGCGCAACGAGCTCTACCTTGAGTACAGCTACGATGACTTGTTCGGTTCGACATCAATTATGAGTGTCCGCGGAATATGCACAAAAAAGGGCTATGACCTGCTGGACAAATACATAGAAAGCTACAAAATGAAAAACAACAAATAAAAACAAAGAGACGTGAGACCTAAAGGTAGAATCCTGCTTATGTGCACAGCCCTCATTCTAAGGGCGGCAGGTGCAAGTGCACAAACCGATCCGGCCTCAACACCAATCAAGATGGACATCACGCTCAAGGAAGCAATAAAAATTGCGTTGAGCGAAAATCCAACAATCAGGGTGGCTGACAAGGACATAGAACTGAAGAAGACGGCCGACAAGGAAGCCTGGCAACAGCTGCTTCCAGAAGCCAACGTGAGCGGTTCGCTGACGCATACGCTTCTGGCAGCCGAGATGAAACTCAACGGCAATACGTTCAAGATGGGACAGGACGGAACAACCACCGGCAATGCGGCCGTGTCGCTGAGCCTTCCGATTTTTGCACCGGCTGTATACAAGACCATGTCCATGACAAAGGCCGACATACAGCTGGCACTTGAACAGTCGAGAGCTTCAAAACTCGACCTGACGAACCAGGTGACGAAAGCGTTCTACCAGCTGCTGCTGGCGCAGGACAGCTACGAAGTGATGAAACAGAGCTATGCCATCAGCGAAGAAAACTTCAATGTGGTGAACTCTAAGTATGTGCACGGTGCCGTAAGCGAATACGACAAAATCAGCGCCGAGGTGCAGATGCGCAGCATGAGCTCAAGCCTGACATCGGCCCAGACGGCACTCTCGCTGGCACAACTGCAGCTCAAAGTACTCATGGGAGTAACCGAGGATGTCACACTGAACATCAAGGACCGTCTGGAAAACTATGAAGACGAACTGATTCTTGCAGATCCGGAAACCAGCAAACAGGAACTGACCAACAACAGTCAGCTGAAACAGTTCGACCTGAACAAGACTCTGTTGGAAAAGACACGCAAGGTTCTGCAGACAAGCTTCATGCCGACCCTGTCATTCTCGCTCAACTATCAGTACCAGTCGCTCTACAACAACAGCTTCAACATTTTCAGATATGACTGGGCGCCAAGTTCATCGTTTGTTTTCACACTGAGCATTCCTATATTCAAGGCCAGCAACTGGACCAAGCTCAAAAGCAATCGTATACAGATTATGCAGCTTGAAGACAACCGTCTCAACACAGAACGTCAGCTGAGCATGGCCGTAGAAAGCTATACCAACAACATGCTCGCAAGCATAAAACAGGTTGAGAGCAACAAGGAAGCTGTTAGACAGGCCGACAAAGCTCGTCTGATATCTTCAAAGCGATACGATGTAGGTAAGGGTACAATTCTGGAACTCAATCAGAGTGAAGTGGCACTCACACAGGCCAAACTTACATACAACCAGTCAATATACGACTATCTGACAAACAAGGCCGATCTTGACTACACTCTCGGAAGGGAAACCTACAACGAATAGACCTACATAGGGGGTAATCCTGCATAATGCAGTACTCTCAACACCAAGGTCATTATAAACAAAAAGAGACAAGAATCAACAAAAACATACATTTTATGAAAAGCCAGATGAAACTAGCGGCTCTGTTTCTGTCAGCACTTATGCTTGGCGCTTGCGGAAACAAAAATGCAGAAGAAAACAAGAAAGAAGAAAAGCCGAAAGTTAAAATAGAAAAAGTCATAATGCAGGACGTTCCGCAAGAAGAAACGTTCACAGCAACAGTTGAAAGCGATGTCAAGAACAACATTGCGCCGAACACACCTTACAGAATAGAGAAAATCTATGTAGACGTAGGCGATCAGGTGAAAAAAGGCCAGGTTGTGGTCCAGCTGGACGCATCAAATCTTAGACAGATGGGATTGCAGGTTGAGAATCTGCGTGTGGAATTCAAACGTACCGATGAGCTCTACAAAGTCGGTGGAGCATCAAAGTCGGAATGGGACAACGCAAAGACTCAGCTTGATGTCAACGAGACGCAATACAAACAGCTTCTGCAGAACACCCGACTGACCAGTCCGATAAGCGGTGTGGTGACAGCAAGAAACTACGACGACGGTGACATGTATTCAAGTGCATCGCCAGTGCTTACCATTGAACAGCTGAATCCTGTAAAATTACTTTTCAACATATCGGAAACATACTTCAAGCAGGTTAAGCGAGGTATGCCGGTAGCTATCACGCTTGATGCATACAATGGTGAAGCATTTGAAGGCAAGGTATCAATAGTATATCCTACAATCGATGCGTCAACCCACACATTCCCCGTTGAAGTCACAATAAACAATGCCGACCATAAAGTCCGCCCAGGAATGTTTGCCAGAGCATCCATAAACTTCGGTACAATAAACCGCGTAATGGTTCCTGACGAATCAATCGTAAAACAGGTGGGAGCCGGAGACCGCTATGTTTATGTATACAAAGACGGAAAAGTCAGCTACAACAAGGTTGTACTCGGACGCCATATCGGAACAAAATATGAAATCGTCAGTGGTGTAGAACCAGGCTCAACTGTGGTGACAGCCGGAATGTCAAGACTTGCCAACGGCGTTGCGGTAGATGTCGTTAAATAACAGCAACGGCCTAATGAGATAATAAATCAGAACATAAAACTTCAAAACATACAAAATGAGCATTTACGAAGGAGCGGTCAAACGACCCATAATGACAAGCCTGTGCTTCCTGGCAGTAGTTATACTGGGCCTTTTCTCACTAAAGAAACTGCCCGTAGACCTCTATCCGGACATCGATACAAACACAATCATGGTGCTCACATACTATACAGGAGCATCGGCCAGCGATATAGAAAACAATGTGACCCGACCTATCGAGAACACACTCAACTCGGTCGAGCATCTGAAACACATCACCTCCAATTCAAAGGAAAACGTGTCAATCGTAACCCTCGAATTTGAATACGGCTATGACATAGATGTGCTTACAAACGATGTCAGAGACAAGCTCGACATGGTGAGCAACTCACTGCCGACAGAGGCACAAAATCCGATTCTGTTCAAGTTCTCGAGCGACATGATACCTATCGTCATTCTGTCTGTCCAGGCCGAAGAAAGCCAGCAGGCGCTCTACAAGATTCTGGACGACAACGTAGCCAACCCGCTGGCACGTATTGACGGAGTCGGAACTGTGTCTATCTCTGGTGCACCTCAGCGAGAGATAAACATCTACATGAACCCTCAGAAAATGGAGGCATACGGCATATCAGCAGCCCAGGTCAGCTCGGCTATAGCAGCAGAAAACAAGAACACTACCGGTGGCAACATTGATATCGGAACTTCCACCTACTCCGTCAGATGCGAAGGCGAATTCAAGGATCCGCAGCAGATGCTCAACGTCATCGTCGGAAGCCACAACGGCACAAATGTCTATCTTAAAGATGTAGCCCGCATCGTGGACAACGTTGAGGAACGGGCGCAGAAGACATTCACAAACGGCAAGCAGGGCGCCATGATAGTCATACAGAAGCAGAGCGGTGCGAACTCTGTAGCCATAGCCCAGAAAGTGAAGGAAATCATGCCTGAGCTGCAGAAGAATCTTCCGTCAGACATCAAAATGGGCGTAATCGTCGATACGTCAGACAACATACTCAACACCGTCGATTCTTTGCGCGAGACCATAGTCTACGCCATCATATTCGTAGTGTTGGTTGTATTCGTATTCCTCGGCCGCTGGCGTGCAACGGTAATAATCTGCATAACAATTCCGATGTCGCTGATTGCCTCTTTCATATACCTGTTCGCTACTGACGGGTCTCTCAACATGGTTTCACTCTCATGCCTCTCCATTTCCATAGGAAGCGTCGTAGATGACGCCATAGTCGTGCTGGAAAACGTAACGACCCACATTGAAAGAGGCTCAGATCCGAAACAGGCATCTATACATGCCACCAACGAGGTTGCCATATCTGTAATAGCATCGACACTGACCATGATAGCAGTGTTTTTCCCGCTGACCATGGTTACCGGCATGACAGGAGTGCTCTTCGAGCAGTTGGGATGGATGATGTGCATCATCATGACCATATCGACCGTATCGGCACTTTCATTCACCCCTATGCTATGTTCGCAGATGCTCAAGCTCCAGAAAAAACAGAGCCGTCTGTTCAAGATTCTCTATTCTCCGATACAACGATCGCTAAACAGACTTGACGACTGGTATGCCGGACGAATAAATTGGGCTGTGCGTCACCGCTGGACAGTCATATGCGGATGTTTCGCCTTATTTGTCGGTTCTATCGTGATTGCAAATGCAGTGGGCATCAAAGGAGAATTCTTCCCGACCAACGACAACGGCCGTATCGGAGCAACGCTCGAGCTGCCCATAGGAACACGAGTGGAAAAAGCTGAAGAAATGGCAAAAATGCTGACCGACAAATGGGTGAAGCGCTACGGAGACTATATTGAAGCTATAAACTTCACCATTGGACAGGCCGGAGACGACAACACTTTCGCCTCGCTGAGCGATAACGGTACACACATCATATCGTTCAATGTTTCACTTATACCTTCAAACGAACGCGAAAAGGGCCTTGCTGAGATTTGCGATGAAATGCGTGAAGATTGCAAGAACACTCCAGAACTGGCAAAATACGTCATCAACCTCGGTGGAGGCAGCAGTGCTATGGGCGGACAAAATACGGCTACTTTCGAAATTTACGGCTACGACATGGATGCAACAAACAAGTTTGCACGCGAGCTCAGCGACTCTCTGTCGGCACTCGCCATCGTCAGCCAGGTTTCCATATCACGCTCGGATTACCAGCCGGAATTGCTTGTCAATTTCGACCGCGACAAGCTGGCTCTCCAAGGCCTGGGCATGAGCGAAGCAGCCGATCATGTGCGCAACATGATAAACGGAAGCTTAATGTCGTACTATCGCGAAGACGGAGAAGAATACGACATCAGAGTGCGCTACGAACCGCAGGACCGAATCAGCATAAGCGACATAGAGAATATGATTATTCCTAATGCTTCAGGAAAGGACATACGCGTAAGAGACATTGCAAACGTTACAGAATCGTCCATACCACCTACCATCGAGCGTAAGGACCGTCAGCGTATCGTCACTGTCGATGCCGTGCTCAAGGACGGACATGCGCTCTCTGAAGGTGTAGCGGCAGGAAGGGCAATATATGAACAGATGGACAAGCCTAACGGCGTGACCATACAGGTTGCAGGTTCATACGAAGACCAGCAAGACTCCAACAGCGACCTCGGCACACTCGGCGTGCTCATCGTCATACTCGTGTTCATCGTCATGGCGGCCCAGTTCGAGTCTATGACATATCCGTTCATCATCATCCTCTCCATTCTGTTCGCATTCTCAGGAATCATTCTGATACTGTGCGCAACAGGAACAAGCCTCAACATCATGTCAATGCTCGGAGGCATCATGCTTATCGGTATTGTTGTGAAGAACGGTATCGTGCTCATCGACTACACCCAGCTCATGCGCGAGCGAGGCATGGGACTCATACGCAGTGCAGTCGTAGCCGCACGAAGCCGTCTGCGCCCTATCTTGATGACAACCCTCACCACCATTCTCGGTATGGTACCTATGGCCATCGGAGGAGGCGTCGGTTCAGAGATGTGGCAACCGCTCGGAATATCAATTATCGGCGGACTCACAGTGTCAACAATCATGACACTGATTTATGTGCCGTCCATGTTCTGCATCTTCGGTGCCAACGGAGTAAAGGTCAAACGACGCCGCATGCGCCGTCAGCGCGAACTGGAAGAATACTGGAAGAAGCATAAAGACGAAGAAATGAAATTCATAGTTGACGATGACGGCAATTCAAAATGACGGCACTCAACAATTCAACAACAGAATAACAGAAGAATAATATGAAATGCGTAATGATAACATTCGATCAGGCATCATACGAGAATGTCATCGAGGCTCTCGACCGAAGCAACTGCCGCGGTTTCAGCATGTGCCGTCAGGTCGAAGGACGAGGTTCGAAAACCGGTGAGCCGCACTTCGGAAGCCATGCATGGCCTTCCATGTGCTCGGCCATCTTCAGTATCGTAGAAGATTCTCAGGTCGATCCGCTTCTAGAACGACTCCATAAGGTTGACAAGGACTACGAAATGCTCGGACTGAGAGCGTTCGTTTGGGACATAGAGAAAACAATCTGACGAACAAACTATAAAAAAGAGAAAGGGGAAAGCCAAGTCTGCACCAGCAGCA
>ULQU01036785.1_pt1 | contig 14236 bp, 9 predicted proteins | sample 1954841 | NCBI WGS metagenome assembly ULQU01 (sample SAMEA4835664, study PRJEB28245) | human gut metagenome | biome: gut microbiome; material: fecal sample | place: Denmark | collected 2008
TCCAGCATGTCTGCAAATGGTCTGTGCATTTTATGGAAAATTCTCCATTTTCAATTAGTTTTGTGCCATTTCTCGACGGTTGTTTCCTCTTGATAATAGCACTCGTCAAAATATTCAAGTCTTGAATCGAGCGTGGACTCTGTTATCTGACCTGAAACAATGTGGTCAATGATATATTTCCATGCATCAAGATAATAGTCGAGTTCGTCGCAACTGCCTCCGCAACTATAATTTACATATTCATCGCAAAAATCTTTCTTTTCTGCCAGGTCATTGATAAAATCTTCGCCAAGCGGCTCATTGCATAAGTCGGAAAACACTTCTTCGATTGGATATTCGCCATAAAGAATTGCCTGCGCCGCCGGCAACGGCAACGGCAACGGCTTCTCCGCCTCGTCAGTAGGGCAATTTTCACAACCGTCCTCCACGGTAAACCGAAACGTGTAATCGCCAGCTTCTATTCCCTTAATTTCTGCCCGAACCTCTGCCACCGCATCCTCATCCTCATCTTCCACATCAAGAGCCTCCAGTTTCTCGGCAATGTCGCTCAGCTCTTTTGGAACGACATAATTGACCGACGTCACAAAGCCGTCAGGAAACACCGCTTCGTATGCCAATTTGGAAGTTGTCATTCATTTTCAACGGCAAATTTAAAACCCTTCAGTACAGCCTATATGCAGAGAAGGCGCATTCTTCAACAGAATGCGCCTTCTATTTATTTATAAGTATATTTTCTTACTTGCCTTGCAGGGCGGCGATGCTTTCCTTAAGGGTTGCAATCTTCGCCTCAGCGTCGGCTTGCTTTTTACGTTCCATTTCGATAACCTTGGCAGGAGCGTTGTTTACGAATTTCTCGTTGCTGAGTTTCTTCAACACGCTCTGGAGGAATCCTTCCTGATACTTAAGGTCAGCCTCAAGCTTCTTCAGTTCTTCCTCAACGTTGATGTTGTTGCCAAGAGGCACGGCATATTCCGTTGTGCCTACCATAAACGCCGCTGCAGTGGCATCTTTTTCCGACACATTTGCGACTGCCGACAGATTTGCAAGCTTCTTGATGATCGATTCTACCGGCACATTGCCCTCACCCATCACCTGCAACTCAAGTTCTTCCTTGTTGGGAATGTTTTTCTGCAAGCGCACGGTGCGGATACCGGCGATGATGTCCTTTGCAACGTCCATATCAGCGATCGTCTGCTCGCTGAACGCGCCTGCCTTAGGCAGCAATGCTGTCATTACGCTCTCACCGTCTTTGCGCTCGGCGATGTGTTGCCAGAGTTCTTCAGTGATAAACGGCATGAACGGGTGCAGCAGACGGAGCAACGCGTCGAAAAATCCGAGAGTCGCCTCATAAGTGGCACGGTCGACAGGCTTTCCATAGGCAGGCTTCACCATTTCAAGATACCACGAAGAGAATTCGTCCCAGAACAGTTTGTAGACAGCCATCAACGCCTCCGACAAGCGGAACTTGCCAAACAAATCGTCGACCTCGGCAAGCGTTTTGTTGAGCACTGCCTCAAACCATTTCACAGCAGTTTTGGCATACTCCGGCTGCTCGATGTCGGCAACCTCCCATCCTTTCACAAGGCGGAAAGCATTCCAAATCTTATTGTTGAAGTTGCGTCCCTGCTCACAAAGAGAGTCATCATACAGAATGTCGTTTCCGGCAGGCGCTGCAAGCATCAAGCCCATGCGCACTCCGTCGGCGCCGAACTTCTCGATAAGCATCAACGGATCTGGCGAGTTGCCAAGCGATTTCGACATCTTACGTCCCAACTTGTCACGCACGATACCTGTGAAATACACATTGCGGAACGGCATATCGTTCTTGTATTCGTAGCCAGCCATAATCATACGTGCCACCCAGAAGAAGATGATATCCGGAGCAGTAACGAGGTCGGCTGTTGGATAATAGTATTTTATTTCCTCATTGTCAGGGTCAAGGATTCCGTTGAACAAAGAAATCGGCCACAACCAAGACGAGAACCAAGTGTCGAGCACGTCCTCATCCTGACGCAGGTCTTCAATCTTAAGCTCTTTGTTGCCTGTCTTTTCCTGAGCAAGGCGCAAAGCCTCCTCGACTGTCTCGGCAACCACATATCCGCCCTCCGGCAAGAAATATGCCGGGATGCGGTGTCCCCACCACAATTGGCGGGAGATACACCAATCCTTGATATTGGTCATCCAATGACGGTAAACGTTCTTGAACTTTGACGGATGGAACTTGATGTCGTCCTGCATCACAGCATCGAGAGCCGGCTTTGCAAGCGCGTCCATCTTAAGGAACCACTGCATCGACAGTTTCGGCTCGATCACAGAGTTTGTGCGTTCTGAGTGGCCCACCTTATTGGTGTAAGCCTCAACCTTCTCGAGCAGCCCTGCCTCGGCGAGATCTTTCTCAATCTGCTCGCGCACCGCAAAGCGGTCCATACCCACATAAAGTCCGGCAGCCTCGCTGATTGTTCCGTTGTCGTTGAAGATGTCGATGCTCTTCAAGTTGTGTTTCTCGCCGAGCATATAGTCGTTGACATCGTGAGCAGGAGTCACTTTCAAGCAACCCGTACCGAACTCAACATCGACATAGTCATCCTCAATCACAGGGATTTCACGGCCAACGAGAGGCACAATCACACGTTTGCCTTTAAGATGGGCGTTTTTCGGGTCGTTGGGATTGATACACATCGCCGTGTCGCCCATAATCGTTTCCGGACGTGTTGTGGCAACAATTGCATAGCCGTCCTCACCCACGATTTTATAACGCAGGTAGTAGAGCTTGCCATGCTCTTCCTTGTAGACCACCTCCTCGTCGCTGAGAGCTGTCTGCGCCGCAGGATCCCAATTGACCATACGCACGCCACGGTAAATCAAGCCTTTGTTGAAAAGGTCGACAAACACGTGAAGCACACTCTTCGAGCGCACCTCGTCCATCGTAAACGCCGTGCGGCTCCAGTCGCACGAAGCGCCGAGTTTCTTCAGCTGCTCAAGGATGATGCCGCCATGCTCCTCTTTCCATTCCCACGCATGTTTAAGAAACTCATCGCGTGTAAGGTCGGTCTTCTTTATACCTTTCGAAGCAAGACGCGCCACCACCTTCGCCTCCGTTGCAATCGACGCATGGTCGGTTCCCGGCACCCAGAGAGCGTTCTTGCCCTCCATCCGCGCGCGGCGGATAAGGATGTCTTGGATTGTATTGTTGAGCATGTGTCCCATATGGAGCACACCAGTGACATTTGGCGGCGGGATAACGATTGTATACGGCTCCCGGCTGTCGGGAGTCGACTTAAACAAGTCGTGTTTCAGCCAATATTCGTACCATTTTCCCTCTACTTCCTCAGGGCTGTACTTCGACGCTAATTCGTTCATATTGTCAATAATTTTCAATTTCTATATAAGATGTGCAAAGTTACTCATCTTCGCCGAGAATTTCGATAAAGATTGTTATTATTTCGATTTTTTTGTCCGGTTTTGTCATCCCATGACTAACTTTGTATGAACAAAACATATTTATGATGAAAAAAGTAACAAAGATTTTTGTTTGCGGCTTGGCAATGACAGCTGTTTGCATGGCATCTGCCAAAGCCCAGGATTTAAAAGATTTATTAAACGGTCTTGGAGATGTGGTAAAAGAGACCGTGGCACAAAACAAAACAGTGACCGTAGCCGAGCTCAAAGGCACATGGAAGACAACCGGGCCGGCATTGGTGCTGAAATCAGGCAACATTGCCCAGCAGGCTGGCGGTTCGGCTATGACCACTGCAGCCGAAGCCAAACTCAAGCCCTACTACAAAAAGGTGGGACTGCTCAACACTTCCTGTGTTTTTGACTCCGAAGGAAATTTCACGCTCACTGTGAAGAAGGCACCCATCAAGGGCAAACTCACAGCCAACAGCGACGGCACGTTTAAAATGCAACTGCTCTCAACCATCGCCGGACTCACCAACGACGAGCACTCTATGACGGTCTACGTTCAGAAAGTGGGCAACGAGATGTCAATTTCCATGGATGTTAAGAAACTGATGACGATTGTGCAGGCGGTGGCAAAGAAAGGCGACCTGAAGACAATCAACACCGTGACGTCGATGCTGTCGAACTACGACCACATCTGCATCGGCTTCCGCATGAAAAAATAGCTCCCACACAAGCTTCTATGAAAAGAGTTTCCCCAACGGAGACTCTTTTTTCTTTTTTTTGCCTATCTTCGCACATACAAACTGACGGATATGAAAAAACTGATACTGCTCATCGTGCTTGCCGCCGCCGCTTACGGAGGCTATAAAATATGGATTTCCGACGGTGAGGTGCTGAACGACTACATTGGCGAAGAGAATGTGATGAAGGCCAAAGAACACCTGTCGGCACTGACCGACAAGCCAGCGACTGCCGACACTGCCACAATTGCAGCCAACTGGTTTGCGACCGGACCTGCGGTCTACCTAAAGTCGGGCAATGCCGTGGGCAACCTCAGCGGGGAAGCCGTGGCCGCCATTGCCGAAAACCGACTGACACCCTACTATGAGCAACTGCAGCTCGATGACACTCATATTGAGTTTTCCGACGAAAACACCTTTGTCATCTTCGTGCGCGACGTGCCCGTGGAAGGACGCCTTGACAGGATTTCAGGCAACAGTTACAACCTTTCGCTCCACTCATCGCAGGTACGCATTCCGGCTGCCTACAGCAACCAGAAGGCTTATCTGCAGAAAGACGGCAACCGCATGACGCTCACCGTCGACGTCAAACAACTTATCGGATTGGTGTCGGCGGTTGCCGACAACGCCGACAACGCCACGTTTAAAATGGCTATGCGGCTGACACGACAATACGACAACGTGTGCTTAGGATTCCACTTCAAGCGCGCCGAGCATCCCGGCAAATGAGCTGCAGCGCCTGCCGCCGACGCTGATGTCGGTGGCTGACACAACAGACACCTCCACCTTGCCGTCGTCACCCACAGCATAACCGCTGCGGAGCAACGCATTTGTTGCCCAATGACTCAACGACGGATCGCTGCAACGCAATGCCACCGACCTATGTCCGGCAGGCAGCACCGCGGCAAACTCTCCTGTCAGCATATCGAAGGTCACCGAGCGCGACAGAAACAGTTCATCCAACCGTCCCGAAAGCACCAAATCCTCCGTCTGCCCGTCAACGATTACGCCCCCTGGCAAAAGCAGCCACAAGCGGTCGCTGAGCGACAACGACAACGAGACATCGTGCGACGACAGCAGTATGGCCTTGCCTTCGTTGTAAGCCAGACGGTGAAGCAGCTGCAACACGTCGACACGGCTCGCCACATCGAGAAACGAGGTAGGCTCATCGAGCAGGATTACGGGTGTCTGCTGCGCCACAGCGCGCGCAATCATCGCTTTCTGGCGCTCGCCGTCGGAAAGTTCGGCGACAAATTTTTCAGCCTTATGGCTTATTCCCACCGCCTCCATCGCCTCTGCCACAATCTCACGGTCGCTGCTGTCAAGACGCCCGAGAAATCCCGTGTGAGGCTGACGCCCGAGTCCCACAAGTTCCTCAACAGTCAATCCGCCGGCTTGAGTGCGGTCGGTCGACACAACGCTCACCATCTTGGCCAACTCCTTGCGGCTCATTGATTTCAACGATTTTCCATCGACAAACACCTCTCCCAGCAGCGGCATCTGCGTCCCGGCAATGGTGCGCAGCAAGGTTGACTTGCCGGCACCGTTTGCGCCAAGCAGACTCACAAGCTGTCCGCCGCAAAGCGACAGGCATGCGTCAGCCACCACAACATTTGTCTTCTTGTCCACAACATATCCGGCAGACACATTTTTAATTTCGAGCAAGCGTTTCATCTCTGTCAGTTGAAATAGAATATCTTACAGCGGTTGATTATCACGTAAAGTATCACCGGCACACCGACAATCGGCGTGATTGCATTTATAGGAATCATACCATTGTCCATCGGCAACACACTCACCAGCGTGCACGCCATCGCCACAACCGCACCGGCAAGGATAGCCACTGGAATCAACCGGTAGTGGTCGGACGTGCGGAGCAGCAGACGCGACACGTGGGGCACCACAAGTCCGATAAATCCTATAGGACCGCAGAATGCCGTGACAACGGCTGTAAGCAGTCCGGTGACCACAAGCAGCACATTGCGCGTGGAGCGAAGGTTGACGCCAAGGTTTTCAGCATAACGCCTGCCCAGCAGCAAAGCGTTGAGCGGCTTTATCAGCAGCAACGAGGCGGCAAGCCCCGCAATCACAACAGCGGCAAAAACCGGCAATTGGCGGAGCGTGACTCCGGAGAAATTGCCAAGCCCCCATATCACAAACGAATGCACTCCCTCTTCTGTGGCAAAGAAATTAAGCAACGAGATTGCCGACGAGGCGATATAACCTATCAAGATACCAACAATCAGCAACATCGTGCTGCTCTTCACAACGTTCGACATCACGAGCAGCAAAGCCATCACAACCATCGCTCCCACAAATGCGCCGGTAAGCGTGGCTACATATCCGCCAGCGGCGACACCAAGTACAGTGGCAAACGAGCTGCCGAACGCAAGCATAGCGCATCCGGCACCCAGACTTGCCCCCGTGGATATGCCAAGAATCGAGGGGTCGGCGAGCGTGTTGCCAAACAGGGTCTGCAACAGCAGTCCCGACACGGCGAGCGCACCTCCGGCAAGCGCAGCCGTGACGACAAGCGGCAGCCGACTTTCGAATATTATAAAATTCCACGGCTCATAGTCTGACGGACGACCGGTCAGAATGCGCCACACCTCAACAGCCGGCACATCGACTGTGCCCACAAGCAGAAGCGACAAAGCGAGAGCGGCTATCGCAAAAACGAGCAAAGCCGTCACTATACGGAAACGTGCCATCTATCAATCCCCCATCGGTTTATAATATTGCAACGAGTAGTCAGGCAACAAGTCGGGATGAAACAGTTTCACGTATTCGCGAAGCAGACGCTCGGGGTGGAACGGTGTTTCCTCAAAAATCCCGCTTGTGGCGGAATCGACATAATAGACTCCATGATTGGAAAACGCGCTGAAACGGTCGTTGTGCGGATAAAGCGCAAGCATTGACTTGCGGTCAAGCGTCTGTCCGTAGACGGTGACAAGCCAGAAGTCGGCTTTCTGAGCCTTGTCGAGCACCTGCGGAAAGTCGAGCGACAACGATCCAGTCGACTGGTCGGCAGCCCATGGATATGCTGCGCCGGCATCGGCATAAAGCGAAGCCTTGTAGCTTTTGCCTCCTGGCACATACCATACCCCGTTGATGGCATATTCTGAAATCACCATGGGATGCTTGTCGGCTTTCTGAGCAACAGCCTTCACCTCGGCATAATCCTTAGCCACCTGAGCATAGACCTTCGCTGCCTGGTCGCTCTTGCCGAAAAGCAGTCCGATAAACTCAATCCAGCGTGCGCGGTTAAGGGGCGTGGACTCCATATAGTCTGCCATCTCAACAATAGGTATTCCCATATTGCCTATCGCTCCATAACCGCTGTTCTGCATCGGCGACAGGAATATGGCCTCCGGCGCGGCACTGACGATACGTTCAGTGGATGGCGACATCGACGAGCCGCAGTCGGATATCTTTCCGGATTTCAAACCGGCAACCACTTCGGGTGTCTTGAAATACTGTGCATCGAGCACTCCGACGATGGCATTTCCGCAGCCCAGCTCCACAATCGGACGGGCATACACATCACTGTAGACCACCGCCGAGCGCAACGGCACTTTTATCACCGTCGCATCGGGAAGCCCGTCGGGAAGCGGCTTGTCGCGTGGCACAAGCGCATAGCGGTGAAGTGTCTGTCCAGCCTTCCACGGATCGCGCACGGTCACCAGCGTATATCCGTCTTTCTCCTCTATGCCGAGCAGCTCCGACTCGATTTTTTTCTCTCTACCGCATCCTGCCAGCACGAGCACCGCCAGCAACAGCATAAACATCCTTGTTCTCATCGATTATATTTTTTCACTGATTAAAAAATAAGCAATACAAAGGTAGTCCAATGCCGACTACAAACAAAATATGCCTTTTGAAAATTTCACAATAAAAAAACATCCCAGAAACTTCACAGCCTCCGAGATGCCAAAATTCACACATGAAACAAATCTTATTTTCTTGCACTTGTAATGCCATTGTCAAGGACGGCCTCCGCCAAATGCAGTGCCTACTATACCGACACTGCCATACAATATAACGTATCGCCATCCATCGTAAAAAAACATTTACATATGTCGAAATGTTCACTTTCCAAACAGAGATTACACAACTCCTGCATTCCGCCATCAACACGAGTCATCACAAGCGAAGTTTCCGCCTGCGACGACACCGACATTGCCAGCAACAATGCTGGAACAACAAACATCCTTTTCATAATCAAAACTTAAAAATCTAAACCTAAAACCATTGTATCACCACAAAAGTAATACACACACCTTGTAAAAACAATACTTTTGATATTTTAACTGCGTTTTTACCGACAAATTGACAGTTTTGCACGAAAAACCCCGAAAAACTTCGCAGCCTCCCGGGGATCATCACACATAAAACAAATCAATATGAAATAAAATTCTTTTAATCTATTCGCTTATCAAACTATGCCAATTGCCGACAAAACATCTGGAATTTGCCAGAGAAGCTTTGCCTTAACATTGCATCTATTTTTCAAACCTCCTTTTTCAAAATCTATATATCCTACCTCTTTTCGACGGCAAATTTATCACTTTGTAAACACAATTCCAAATAAATCCAACAAAATGTCACATTTTATCGACAAAAGATTATCTTTTTCCATTTTTAAAGATTTGGATTCTTTTTTTTAGATTTCAAAATCAGAGAAATCCGGAGTGCCGGCAAGCAAAGAGGCGTAAAAAGCCAGACGCGTATACACACAAAAAGAACCGTCATCGCAAGAATACGACAACGGAACTATTCGTTCTGCGTAACCCTATTAAAGTATTACTTATTGATAGAGTGAGAAACCGACAGACGTGCACGACCTTTAGCACGACGGCGAGCAAGCACCTTGCGTCCGTCGGCAGTCGACATTCTTAAACGGAAACCGTGTTTGTTCACTCTCTTTCTGTTCGAAGGTTGGAATGTTCTTTTCATTTTTGTATCTTATTTCGTTATTATTCAGTATTTCGGACTGCAAAAGTAACCATTAATTTCCTAAAAACAAAGCAATCAGTCCAAATATTTCAGAAATATTTTCACATTCTTCTGATTTTCAAACCGATACATTAGCGCAAACGGTCGCAATCGTGGATGATTTTATAGTCTTTTTGGATACGGCTCTTCGCCATCAGCGTGCAGGCAAGCGCAAGCACAGGCAGCGGAGCTGTCATCGTGAATCTCGGCTCAACAACCGCCATAAAATATCCGCCAGCCACAACGGCAATTTCCGCCAACATGAGCAGAACGCCTACAGAACACAGCATTTGCTGCATTTTCAGGTTTTTAAACTTAGTGATTGTGACAAGCAAAAACACTGCAATTGCGGCGGCAAGCACACGTGCCACCAAGACAGCGCCGCCCAATTCAACCACCGGCTGCGCAACACGCAACGGCTCGACCGCCGGGAATGCCGCCGCCAAAGCCATTGCTATCACTGAAATAAGCAGATAAACCGTCTGCCAACGTTGTAGTACCATATTCTATTTTTTCTGCAAATTTACTATTTCCTCCAAATCCTGACAACACCTCGCCAACTTTTGCAATGACTTATGGCAAGATTTTTGCTCTTTATTTGTATATTCGCAAATAAATTCAATATACGACAATGACCGACTTCCACAAAAAAAGCATTCAATCGCTGCTTTCAGAGAAACGCCTTGCTGAGGCGTTCGCCGAACTGCGACAGACGGCACAGACGCTGCAGAACTGGCAATTGAACAACCGGCTCGACGAGCTGGAGGTGTCATACAAATATATGATCCGCTATGTTGCAGACGGATGCAACGACCCTCAACGCGAGGAAATCCACAACGGCATCACCGCAAAACTGATGGAGCTTGCCGACATTACCGAACAAGAGCTGACAGTGCAGAACTCGCCTAAACTATACTACGAGACGCTGCGCATGGAGCGCAAGTACCCCAGAAGTCTGGAGGCGCTGCTCGAGGCATACCGCGAATGCGCCGACAAGACAGCATTGTTCTACGAGCTGCCGGCAGACAAACGCGACAGTGACCAGGAGAGGACACTGCTAATGGAGAAAGAAAAAGCCGCCAACGCTGTTTTCAAGCATATATGGGTCACTTTTCCCGTGACCGCCGACGAAGCCGGCACGCTCGACAAGCTGTTTGCCGACGCCGACGCCACGGCAGAAATAAAGGAATTGGCGATGGCGGCGACAATGCTCAGTCTGCTCGAGCACTACAGCGAGCACCTTCTGCTGTCGCTGCTCGACCTCTATGCCGCAAACGCTTTCAACGACGCATCGCTGTCAATGAAAGCGCTGTGCTGCGCGCTGATTGCCATGCACTGCCACCGCGAAACCATAAAGCACTCAAGCGCCATCTCACTGCGTATTGCCAACATTGCCGACAGCGAGCGCGGACGCCGCGACATCATGACCGTGTTTCTGCAATTCATCCGCAGCCGCTCCACTGAGAGAATCAGTCAGAAGGTGCGCGACGAATTGGTGCCTAAACTGATGAAACTAAGTCCGGAGATGCGGCGCAAGATGCGCGACGGGTTTTCAGACGACATCGAAGAAATGGCAAAAAACCCCGACTGGCAGGAAATGCTCAACGAGTCGGGCATCACCGACAAGATGCAGGAGCTGAGCCGCATGCAGGCTGAAGGCAGCGACGTGTTTCTCAGCTCGTTCGCCAGGCTGAAGAGCTTTCCATTCTTCAACGACGTGGCGAATTGGTTTGTTCCGTTCACACCACGACACTCGAGCATATTCCGCGTGTTTGCCGGCAACAGCGGCAGCATGTTGCTGTCGATGGTTGACCGCACAGGTGCATTCTGCGACAGCGACAAATTCTCATTCGCCCTGTCGGTAGCCACGATGCCCGAACAGCATCGCTCGATGATGATGGCACAATTCGACGAGCAGCAGGAGCAGGTCATCAACGAAATGGCAGGCAGCCTCCCCAACCCCGACAAACAGCGGGAGAACATCGCCAACAAATATGTGCAAAGCCTGTACCGCTTCTTCAACCTGTTTCGCAGCCGCAACGATTTCTACAACCCGTTCTCGACAAGGCTCAACCTTATTGACGTGCCGTTTGTCAGCGACGCCCTTTCCGACACAAAAAGCCTTCGGCTGATTGCCGAGTTTTATTTCAGCATGCAATGCTACACCGACGCGCTGTCGACATTCGGCAAAGTGTTGAAACAAGACTCGCCTACAGCCTCCGACTATCAGAAGACTGGCTACTGCCACGAGCAACTGAAACAATACGTGCTTGCCACCGCCGACTATGAGAAAGTCGAGCTGCTCAAGCCCAACGATGTGTGGACCCTCAAGCATCTGGCTCTTTGCTACAGGGCCGTAAACGATACGGAGAAAGCCATCGCCAACTACAAACGCGCGGAAGCGCTGCAGCCCGACAATGTGGCGCTTGCCAACAATATTGCCAACTGCCTGCTTGAAGGCGGACGAATTGAGGAGGCGTTGAAATACTTCTTCAAAGTGGACTATCTGGCATCAAAAGGCGAAAGGACAATGCGCCCCATCGCCTGGTGTTCGTTCCTGATTGGAAACTACAGCCAAAGTGTGGACTACTACAACCGCATCATCGCCAAGCAGCCCGGCGCAAACGACTACATCAACCGCGGACATGCCCTGCTGTGCAGCGGACAGGTGAAAGACGCCGTGGCAAGCTATATGGACGCCGTTGACAAATCAGGCGGCAGCGAGGTGCTGAAAACCCTTGACGACGACCGCCACTACCTGCTCGACGCCGGTGTGGACAAACTCACCATCGCGCTGATATTCGACAAAATCCGATACAAAGGTTTGGGCACTTCGGAAAATATGTAGTAAATTTGCAAAAACATCAGTTATTATAAAAATATGAATTTCAAATCATTAATCATTCCATTATTATTTACAGCACCAATAATGACAAACGCTGAAAATATATTCTTTGAGGAATTCAAAACGACACACAACGTTGTGCCGTTCGACAGAATCGAGAAGAGTTTCTATGAGGAAGCAGTCGATTCAGGTATCAAACAAGCAGACCGCGAAATCGAGGTTATCGTCAACCAGCGCTCGCGCCCTACGTTTGAAAACACTATCGAGGCGCTTGAGAATGCCGGAGAGATGCTCAACCGCACGCTGCTCACATTCTATCCAATCCTGTCGGCCGACGGCGACGAGGAAATGAACCAGATTTCGCTGCGCATCGCCCCGAAACTGGCTGAACACAGCGCAAACATCTCTCTCAACGAGAAGTTGTGGCAACGCGTAAAGGAGGTCTACGAAAACCGCGACAAACTCGACCTCAACACTGAGCAGAAAACGCTGCTCAAAAACACCTACGACTCGTTTGCCCGCAGCGGTGCAAACCTTGAGGGCGCCGACCGCGACGCTTATCGCAAGCTTCAGGCGGAATTGTCGGAACTGACGCTCAAATTCGAGCAAAACACGGTAAAATGCACTGCCGCGTATGAATTGTGGCTCACAAAAGACGACCTTGCGGGTCTGCCGGAAAGCACGGTGGAGGCTGCCGCTCTTGCCGCCAAGGAAAAAGGCAAAGAGGGACAGTATCTTATCACGCTGCAACAGCCCACTTACATGGCGTTCATGAAATACTCCTCACGCCGCGACCTGCGCGAGAAGCTGTACAAGGCATACAACACGCAATGCGTCGGCGGAGAATTTGACAACACAAAAATCCTGAGCCGCATCGCCGAAGTGCGCTACGAGATCGCCAAACTGCTTGGCTACAACACGTATGCCGACTACAGCCTTGAGGACACCATGGCGCAAACTCCTGCCAACGTCTACAAATTGCTCAATCAACTGCGCGACGCCTACAAGCCGGCATGGAAAAAGGAGCTGAAAGAGCTGACCGACTATGCTCAGAAACTCGAAGGCAAGAAAATCCAGCTCCAGAACTGGGACTACTCATACTATGCCAACAAGCTGAAAAACGAGAAGTACTCTTACAATGACGAGGAACTCCGTCCTTACTTTGAGCTCAACAACGTAATCAAAGGTGTGTTCGGTCTTGCAACGCGTCTCTACGGCTTGCACTTCACCGAAAACCAGAACTATTCGGTATACCATCCGGAAGTGAAGTCGTTTGACGTGACCGACGCCGACGGCAACTTCGTCGGTGTGCTCTACACCGACTTCTTCCCACGCGACACCAAGCGTTCAGGCGCATGGATGACTGAATTCCGCCCGGAGCGCATCGTCGACGGCGTCAGCCAGCGTCCGCACGTAACTCTGACAATGAATTTCACAAAGCCTACAGAAACAAAGCCTTCCCTGCTTACGTTCTATGAGGTGGAAACGTTCATCCATGAGTTCGGACACGGCCTGCACAGCCTGCTCGCTCAGACTAAATATCAATCAATGTCGGGAACCAACGTGTACCGCGACTTTGTGGAAGTGCCGTCGCAATTCAACGAGAACTTCTTGACACAAAAAGAATTCCTCGACAGTTTTGCACGCCACTACCAGACAGGCGAGGCTATTCCTCAGGAGCTTGTCGACAAGGTAATCAAGTCATCACAATTCGGCGCGGCGTATGCCTGCCTGCGCCAGCTCAGCTTCGGCTACCTCGACATGGCATACCACACAACGACAGCGCCTGTGACCGACCCTATCGCGTTCGAACGCGAGGCGATGAAGCAAGTGCAGATGTTCCCGGCCGTTGACGGATGCATCATGGCACCGCAGTTCAACCACATCTTCTCTGGCGGTTATGCCGCAGGCTACTACAGCTACAAGTGGGCAGAGGTCATCGAAGCCGACGCTTTCCAATATTTCAAGGACAACGGAATCTTCAATCCTGAAATTGCCAAGTCATGGAAGGACAACGTGCTTAGCCGCGGCGGCACAGAAGCCCCTATGGTGCTCTACAAGCGTTTCCGCGGTCAGGAGCCTACAATCGACGCTCTGCTGATTCGCGACGGCATCAAGAAAGAAACTAAAAAGAAGAAATAATCAATATTTCTTCGCAATCCCACCAAAACGAAAAGGCGCCCAAACGGCGCCTTTTCTATTTTTCATATTTTAAACTATAAAATCCCTTAAATTGGCGTAATATTATGGC
>ULQU01050877.1_pt1 | contig 14154 bp, 9 predicted proteins | sample 1954841 | NCBI WGS metagenome assembly ULQU01 (sample SAMEA4835664, study PRJEB28245) | human gut metagenome | biome: gut microbiome; material: fecal sample | place: Denmark | collected 2008
GTGTGGGGCTTACCGGAAGGGAAACGGATGCCGTGATGCGGAATGACGGGGCAACGGAACGGACGGAGACGGAAAGACGGAAGGAAGTACGGAGCCGCGGCCTGTACGGGAACGATACGATATACAGTACACAGACCAAGAAACAGCATGGCTGGCTACTTCCCCTGGATACAATCAGCAAGGAGGATACTTCACATAGAAGTCTGTCGTACCGTTTCACCCACCGCTATCCTTCCGGGAACTGGGGAAAGATGGAGACCATAGACGCTTACGGAAACTTTGCTTCCAGCTATTTGTCGCCTTATATCCTGAAGCTGGGTTCGGCAGATACGGATACCACGGCAAATGCCGAATGGATTGAAAAGCTGAAGACAAACTGCATTTATGAGTTTGTGCCCGACCCGTCGGGAAAGAATGTCATTCAGGAACGTGTGTACGACAAGGACGGAAACATCGTGTATACCTACTCGCGCGTGCCGATAGGGAACGGACAATATATAGGCTCTTACAAGGACTGTTACGGCCTGCCTGCCGAAATGAGGAAGGATTCACTGTTTACCTACGGGACACTGGTGCGTCTGACCGAAGACCGGTGGGGGAATGATTCCATCGTGGAATACATAGATGCGAAAGGACGCCGGAAACCCAACTCGGACGGGGTAGCTATGGAGGCTTTCGCCTATGACAGGTACGGGCATGTCGTGCAGCAACAGTCGAGAGACGGGGATGGAAACCTGACCATCGACAACTGGAACAACTGTGGAGTGGAATATGAATGGAATGCCGACCACCAGAATGTTTCGTCCATGTACATGGACGACAAGTGGCAGCCGATGCGGATGCCGGACAGCCGGAATGTGGAAAGCAAGAAAAATGTCATAAAGATCCGATTTAAATATGACCGTTACGGCAGAAATACGGAGGAAGCCTATTATACGGCGGATGATGTACCCGACACCAACGCATACGGAGTACACCGGACAGTCTATACATTCGATGACCGGGGGAATATGACGGAAGTGGTGAATTATGACAAGAACGGTGAGCCGACGGAGAGTTCCGCGGGTACGGCTTTTGTGATGCACGAATACGATGATGCCGGAAGAACCATACGAAGTGTTTATCTGGGAAAAGACAGGAAGCCCTGTTCGACAGAAGGGTATCTGTCGGGAGTTGTCTACAGGTATGATGAAGAAGGTAACCGGATTCTGTATGAAGAATACAGTGTGGTAGACGGTAAGGAGATAAAGAGTTACATGGAGGAAACCGGCAAGGGTTATTCATTTGTCAGATGGGAGGATGGCAGTACCAGAATCGATTCACTGGATGCCCGGGGCCGTATTACGCTGCGTGCCTATTATGATAAAGACGGGAATCCGGATAAAAGCAAGGAGTTCGCTTTCAACAGGATCGAATATATAGAGCGCCCGAACCGATACAGATATACGGACAGCTATTATGACGGCAACGGACGTCTTTGCAATCCTTTCGGGGATTATGCGGTTGAGAAAATTGTACAGGATACATTATCGGAATCTGTCAGGAGCTTTGTCCGGATGTATGATGAACAGGGTGCACTGATAAAGTCTTACATATGGAGATACGACAAGAACGGCAATGTCCTCAGTGAGGATGATGCGAATGCCTACGGGGTAACGTGCCGTGCGGGAGGAGATCCTTCGATCCGGTATTACAGAGGTAAAGTCATGTATTCCACCTCGGGAGAGCAGCTGTCCTCCTTTATCGGACGTGACGAGTTCGGTGAACCCGATTATGTATATTTTAGAACCGGTATCTATTATTATACGAAACTCCTGTATCAGGGAGGGGCGAAGCATTATGACGAGAATAACCAGCCTATAACCGACCAGGCCCTGTTCAAGGATGCGTGTCCGAAACTGATGACCATAGAGGTGACCGATTCGGCAGCTTACCGGCTGGGGCTCCGTGACAACGATTTGGTTCTGATTGACGGTGGATATGCCGCCGATGTCCTTTCACTCGGCATCACTGGAATAAGTGTTGATGACTTGATCAGGAGCTGGACACTCCATTCGGTGGTGGACGCCGGCCGGAACCGTAGCATGGTGGTGTTCCGGGTAGATCCGGAAACGTTGGAATACGGTCTGGTGAAGATAGACGGTCTGAAAGGTTCCCCCTCGGACCTGGGATACCTTGCCCACATCCGTTATCTGACCTGGAAACAGGTGGAACGGATCCAGGGCTGTGTCCTGGAAAATATGGAGTCGGATGCTCCATTGGTGAAGGAAAGAGACTTCGATGGAAAGGATTATTCGGGCAGTAATTGTCTTATTCTGGCTTATACCGACATGTACCGCAGTGAAAGGACCCTTCCGTACGGCAGGCTGGTTACCGATCCGGCGGTCCTGGTGGCCTCGTGTATGAAAGACGGTGACATGGTATGGAGGATGGGAGAGGATTCTTCTGTCTTTAAGAACATGCATTCAATGTTTCGGAGTAATGTTTCGGAATATCCGGACCTGCATTTCTTCCTGACAAGAAACGGTAGGGATGTGGTTGACTGGGAATGTACTGAAAATTCCGTGAATACCCGGTGGCTTAAGGTAATGGTATCGGATGAGGTGTATGAGCAGTTGTTGCCGTTACTGAAACGTACGGAACCTGCCATTTCGCGCGAAATGACGGATGTTCCCCGGATAGAGGCCGACGGATTTGTGGGCACATGGGAATTCCGTTCCGGTGCAGCCGGTGATTCGCTCGACGTCAGGATGGTCTTGCTGAAGGACGGAACCCTGGAAGGTCATGTGGAAAAATACGCTTCGTTTATCTATGATGATGAAACATCGGTTATCGTCAGGTGCCGTCAGGATCTTGACGGGGAATGGCGCATATCGGGTAAGTTCCTGGAGTGGAGGCTTTCCGGAAAATTACAGCCGGAACTGGAATATATCAGTATGGTAGGAGGAGACAGCAGCAAGGAAGCGGAAATATGGTCTGTTGTCAAGAATATGATCAAAAATGACCCTGCCTACTTTACCGGGAGAATGAATGTCGGAAATTTGGACAATCTGTTTCTGGTGAAATCCCTTTCGGACGAAACGCTGGTCGTTGAGGGGCCTACGGTTATCTATACGCTGTCAAGGCTGGTAGCAAAAGAGAAGAAAAAAGGGAATGCCCTGGAGGAGACGCCCGCTTCCGCCGGAACGGTAAAACTGGTTAATGACACAGACTCCAGGCGGCTGGTAGGGCAATGGTGGACTACGATTCCTGAACTCCTTTTATCTTCGTGCGTACTTTCGTTGAAGGAGAACGGTGAAATGGAAGTCGATATGAAGGGGGATACGTCGTGGGACAATGGAGACAGCACAACTGTGTTTGTCCACCTGAACTACAGGTTAGGCGGTCACTGGGAGTACTATGACGGATACCTGAATATAACTTTTGATTATACGACATTGGAACCGTACGTCAGCTTTGACGTGAAGGGTTTCGAAGATGAAAAGGCGGCCGAAAGATATAAGTCTGGCCTATATCGCAATATCAATCATGTTGAAATGGCAGGTTCGATGATTGGGGAGGTTTCGGACTTTAAGGCGCAGAAGGTTGAGGATATTACCGATGACGGATTTACATTCGGAGGAGTACGGTTCATGAATGTAGAGGCTTCCGGCCGGAATTTCGAGGACCTGGCTGCCGACAAGGCTGTCGTGATAGGGAATGTGGAAGTTCCTGATGGAATGTTGGCCAAAGACGGTTATACAGGCAACTACATTGTGTTGAGGTGGTGTGACTGGGACTATACCATGCCGGTAAACGGATTTTTCGAAGAGCAGGAGAAAAAGAAAGACAAGAAGAAACATATAGTTCTCCTTCCTGTAGAATACTGGGGAAATCCGAACCGTTACGGTGAGGTTCTGGACCTGCGTTATCCGGCCGGTATGCTGGGAATCCGCCTGAGCAGCCATCATATTCCCTATAAGGATTATGTCAATGAGCTGAAGGAAGCATACGGGAAATGCCGGTAGGAACCAGGTGCTGTAAAGGTCCTGTTTGTGCAGGTTGACATTCGTTTCTGTACATATGTTGATATAAATACTCTGTTTTTGTAGCTTTTTTGTCATGTAAATAAAAAAGGATAAAACTATATGTTAGCGACAAATTTTATAGTAAAAGATATTTGATATATGGATTTTTTTATAATTTTGTTGCATATATTTATTTTTTTAAGGGCAAATAAGAGTTTAACCATAAATATCGTAATGCTATGTCTCAGAAACGAACTGTAATTCAGGGCCTGGAGCCTGATGATTCGCCTCAATACGGCAATCAGAACAACGGAGGTGGAAATTCCGGGTTTTATTCACGGAGAGAACGTCCGGCCGGAAACGGACGCGGTACTTATGTGCCGGGAATGGGGAGTCCGGCTCCGAATTCACGTAATGATTCCGGCTATGCCGGACAACAAGGGGGTAGTGTTTCTGCCCAGCCGGATGATCCGGTACGCAAGTTCAAGAATTCGGGAAAGCCAGTGGTAGGTTTTCTGTATTCGGTGTCGCGTACACCGGTAGGTGAGTTCTGGCCTTTGCAGATGGGGCAGAACACGATCGGGAAGAATCCGTCGTGCGACATCCAGTTGCCCGAGGGAACCGTTTCGGACGACCATGCCGTGCTGGTGGTGCGCAGGATGAAGAATCCCGACAAGGTGATCGCATCTATCAGTGACGCGCGTTCTACGAACGGAACGATGCTGAACGGACACAGTCTGGGCTTTTCGGCCGAGGAGTGTTCCAACGGTGACATCATAACCATAGGCGACAACTACGAACTTTATCTGATTCTGGTTGATCCCGCTTCGCTGGGGCTGCATGTGGCTCCCGATTTCATACCTGTGGCAACCGAGCCCGAAGAGGAAGAAGAATCTTACGGACCGGTTCCGGGCGGATATACCCGTCCGGGAGGTTTCAATCCGGGACCTCCTCATTTCAACGGCGGCGGTACAGCTGGCAGTGAGTCGGGCGGTGCAGGCCGGGGTACGGTAGGTATGGACGGATCATTCTCGGGAGGAAACAAAGGCGGAACCATGGGATTCTGACTGAAATGACGGGTATGAGGACAGTGATATGCGTACAGTAGTGCAAAGAGCGAACGATCCATACCTTTATCTTTGGGTAAGGGGGGAATGGTATTGCTATAATCCGATGGAAGAGCCGCTGGGCAGTGGTGCCATGGGCGATGTCTATCTGGGTTACCGCTGCCGTACCGGTGAACTGGTGGCCGTAAAGCGTGTAAAGGATTTCTATGCCAACAACAGGCAGATCAGGGAACGCGCCCGCCAGGAAGCCTCACTGACTTTCCGTCATCCCAACCTGGTAGAGATGGTAGGCTATTGTGAATACGCTCCGGATGTGGGCCCGATCTTTATCCTAAGCCATTATGTACAGGGAGAGGATTCGGACGTTTACGTGAGACGTTTCGCGCAGTCGCCCGGGCGGGTGGATAAGATCTGTAAGGTGGTGGCCTATGTGTTGGACGCCCTGGCATATGTCCATTCGCGGGGGGTGGTACACCGTGACGTGAAGCCGTCGAACATCATGGTGGAGAACGGGACCAACGTGCGTTTGATGGATCTGGGGATTGCCCGGATGAACTGCGGCAACAAGTTCTCTTCGTTCGGGTTTATCGGGACACCCGAGTATGCGGCTCCCGAACAGCTGCTGAGGGGGCAGAACGGAGAGGAGGCAGACATCAACGCCACGACCGACATCTATGCCCTTGGGCTTACTTTCTATGAGCTGCTTACGGGGAAGAACCCGATGGCTTGCGCCTCGGAAGCGGAGACGCTGACGCGTCAGATGAAAATGAAGCTTCCCGACAGTACGGCGGTTCCGAAAAGGCTGATGCAGGTAATCTGGAAAGCTACGGAAAAAGACCAGAAGAAACGTTACCAGACCGCACAGGAGTTCAAACATGCGATTCAGGAGGCACTACAGCCTGAGCCGTCTTTGCTTCAGAAAATAATGAACAAGTTATGGAACTAGAACAATTACATACGGAAGATAATGAGCTGGCCGTCGGCTTTGCCGAATCGAGGATAGGAGGACGGACAGAAAACCAGGATTCGTATGGGGCACTGCAGACACGCCACGGTTTTCTTGTAACGGTGTGCGACGGTATGGGAGGCGGTCCTGCAGGGAAAACGGCCTCGTCTATGGCTGTGCGGGAAATCATGGCCGGAGTGGAGGAAGCCGACGGGGAGGAAGACATGACTGCCCTTATAGCCGGCGCAGTACAGCGGGCGAACCGGGCTATCTGGCAACAGGGGCAGGAATATCCTGAACTGCGCGGAATGGGTACCACCGCTACGGTGCTTCTCCTTTCCAGACAGGCGGCCTATGTGGCACATGTGGGTGACAGCCGGATATACCAGTTGCGTGGACATTCGAGGGTTTTCCGTACGGGCGACCATTCGGTAGTGGCGCAACTGGTACGTTCGAAGGTAATCACCGAGGAGCAGGCTCGTTTATCGGCCCAGTCGAATATCATTACAAGGGCACTGGGCATACGTCCCGACGTGGAGGTGGATACCGCAGTGCTTCCTTATGAAAAAGGCGACCGTTTCATGCTGTGCACCGACGGTGTACACGGGTCGATGCCCGAAAAGGAACTTCTGAAACTGGTTACACGGACCAACTGTGTACTGGGAGCGCTGGTAGATGATATGGCCACCGTTGTAGATAACCTGGGCCGTAATTCGGGTGGCGGCCATGATAACCTGACACTTGCTGTGGTAGAAACGAAAAAAAATTCTATACTTAAATCCAAAATGTCAAGGAAAGCAAAATTAATGGGGGGAGTCCTTTCGGCCGTATGTGTGGCCAGTATTGTGCTGAATGTAGCGCAAGCCGGTCAGGGGAAGGCATTCGGGACACCCGTTCCTGCCGACAGCGTGTGTGTGCTGAAGCAGGAGGTTTCGGTATATAAGGATTCTGTCAGGCTGCTGAAGGATTCCATTACCGTACTGAAAAAAATGAATGGGAAAAATAACAATAAATAAAATCGATTGCTATGAAAGTATATTCTATCGGTAGAGATATCAACTGTGATATTGTGATAAATGACAGTACGGATGTGGTGAGCCGCCGTCATGCCGTTTTGCATGTATATCCGTCGGGAAAGATGACCATTACCGACCAGAGCCATAACGGTACGTATGTGAACGGTATCCGTATCAATTCGAACGTGGCGGTTCCGGTGACCCGTAAGGACAACGTTTCGTTTGCGCATGTGGCCCGTCTGGACTGGAAGGTAGTACCCGATCCTGTAGGGGTGCTGCGCTATGTGGCCTTTGCCGTTCTGGGACTGATTGTGGTGGTAGGCGCCTTTTTCGGAGTAAGGGCGATGATGGGAGGTGATGACCCCAAACCGGCCGGCATGCAGGTAGACAGCGTATCGGTGGACGATGCTGTCCGTAAACTGGAGGAACAGGAAAAGCAGAAGCAGGATTCCATCCGACAGAAGCTCCGTACCGATTCCATTGCCCGTGCCGAAAAGCAGAAACAGGCTGTACAGAGCAGAAAGGCCGCCGAACAGCGGAAGAAAGCGGAAGAACAGAAAAAGAAGGATGAGCAGAAAGCGAAACAGCCTGCCCGGCAGGACTCTACTTTCCGCCCTCGTGGATAATAATATTATGAAGAACTAAATAGAAGAGCATATGAGACTGTTAAAAATTGGCCGCGACGTAAGTTGTGATATCGTATTGCACAGTGACAAGGTAAGTGCATTGCATGCCGAACTGACCTTATTGGATAACGGAGACATGCTGCTGGAAGACAAGGGAAGCTATAACGGCACGTTTGTAATGGGGCAGCCCGTAAAACCCGGCAAACCTGTGAAAGTGGTGCGTGGAGACGCCGTTACGTTTGCCGATGTGGAACTGCAGTGGATGCAGGTGCCGATGCCTGAAGACAATTCGCGTTACAAGGCCATTTGGGGTGTGGGTTCACATTTCAACAATGACATACAGCTGTCGGGACCTACGGTGAGCCGTTACCATGCTACCATAAAACGTGAGAAGGACAACAAGACGTATATATTTGACCACAGCAAGAACGGCACGACGGTAGACGGACGCAAGATTGCGCCGAACACAGCCTGCCGGATTACGCGGAAGAGTGTGGTGGTATGTGGCGGAGTCCCGCTGGATATGAACCGTCTGGATTGGCCGGAACCTGTATGGAAGTATGTAGGGATTGCGGCTGGCGCCATTGTGATACTGGCCGGTCTGGGACTGGGTATCTGGAAATGGGTAGGCAGTGCATCGAAGATGGATGACTCTGAACTTTACGCACGTTATAACAATTCGGTGGTACTGCTTATCGGGGTATACCATTATGAGCTGGAAATTGAAGGTATCAATATGGCTATGTTACCTCGGGATTTTCCGTTGCCGCTGAAGTTCGTACGTAGTGAAAATGGTTTCCGGTCGGTATCGGGACTGTTTTCGGACAGGATCATTTCACAGTTTGGGCGGTATTCGGGTACAGGCTTTTTCGTGTCTAAAGACGGTAAGCTGGTTACGAACCTGCATGTGGCGAAACCGTGGCTGGCCGACAACCAGATAAAGGGGCTTGAAGCTTCGCTGAAGGAAATATATGCCAAATGGGCCGCACAGAAGGATTTTGTGGGGATTGTGACGAGTGACGGAGCCACTCCGTATTCGGCCTATACATCGCTGATCAAGGTGAAAGGTGTGCTTGACGACATCCTGCTGATACCTCAGGGCCGTTACATCTCATCGGAAAATGCCGTGACCTGTAGAGTCCTGTCGGCCGGAGAGGATATTGACAATGACGTGGCGCTGGTGCAGTCGGAACGTGCGGAACTTCCTTCGGGATGCCGTTACATCAACGTGACCGATTCGATGAATGTTGACGACCGGCAGTTGCATGTGGGCAAGCATATCTATACAATCGGTTTCCCGTTCGGTTTAGGCCTGCAGGACGACAAATCGGAGAAAGGTATACAGGTGCTCGGCCGTGGCGGCAATATCATCCAGGCGGATACCGAATACCGTTTCGGTTTCGATGCAGCATCGTTCCATGGCGCAAGCGGTTCTCCTATCTTTGACGAAAAAGGAATGCTGATAGGTGTATTGAATTCGGGTGTGGATGTTACCCAGGGATTCAATTACGGAATCAAGGCCAAATATGTAAAGGAACTTCTGGAAAGTCCTTACAAGAAGTAATTTTAAAATCGGGAGGTAATATGAAGAAACTGATATTTTTGTTCGGGATGTTCCTTGCCTGCTGTCAGGTGGCAGAGGCGGCGGTTGTGCAGAAAATCATTCTGAAGAATGGTTCCGAACTGAACGGTTACATACAGAAACAGGATGATAAGGGAAACTTTACTTTCCAGTCGGATTTTGCGCTGATCTGTCTGAAAGCGGATGATGTGAAGCGTATTTCAGACGGCAGAGCCTATGATATCAAGTCGCTCGACAAGGTCTGGATTGACTGGGCCGAGAAGCATGACGCCTTTGAAGGTACCGGGGATGAGCGCAAGCTTGTTCTCCATGACATCGTGACAACTGACAAGACGGTCATGAAGGTACGGATTCTGGAACGGGGTGCTACAGTGAAGTACCTGGAGATGACTCCGGGCACTTACTTCCTGCAGTGGAAGGACGTGGAAGCCATCCGTGGAGAAAAACGTCCGAAGACTGCACTTTCGGGTATCAACCGTATCTACAAGCTGAAGACGGGTCAGGAAGTGGAAGGAGAGTATGCCGGGGAAACCGATACGACCCTGAGCCTGTATCTCGACAACGGTGTAGTACAGTCGTTCAAGATAGGTGACGTGGTCAAGTATACGTTCCGTCCGATCAATCCGGAACAGACCTTGTTCGAACAGAGTGAGCTGTTGGATGTAATCCGTCTGAAGAAGGGTATGACCGAAATGAAGGGAATCATTATCGAGCAGAATTACGGTGGAAAGAATGATTCGGAAAACTATTTCCTGCTGCAGCAGGCAGACGGCGCTATCCAGAGTGTCAAGGTTTCGGACATTGATGAAGTGAGGAAGGAGATCAATCCCGACTACAGTCCGAAGTATGATGTCCTGCTGGCCGCAGGGGAAGTCATGGTAAACCGGCAGAAAGTGACTGCCGTCAATGTGACCGAAGATGATGACCTGCTGATATTGGCATCGGCCGGAAAGAATCAGGCCATTGAAAAGGGTGACGGCAATACCACATTGGTTACGGTTGAATATAACCGTTCCGACGGGGCTGCTACGGAAGCTTTCCAGCTGGTGAAGGTGACCGCATCGGTAGTGAAGAAGAAAACGGCGTACAGCTTCAGCTATAAGGATCTGGTGAATGCCTCCTACCGTCCTGTGAGTATGGAAACGAGTGTGAACAATACAACCAGGGTTGAGTATAGGATAGACAAGACCGGTATGTTCGCGCTATATGACGCCAAGAGCCGTACGGCTATCCCGTTTGTGGTGAAGTAATAGTCCTGAAGCCTATGTCGGTTGTGCAGATTGTATCGGAAAGACTTCTGGTCCGTGGTGTTGCCAGTTCCATGATAGGGGGCCGTGCGGAGAACCAGGACGACTGGGGGTATATGGACACTCCGCTGGGTTTTCTGGTGGTGGTTTGCGACGGAATGGGCGGAGGTCCCGGCGGAAAGACCGCATCGTATATCGTGAAGAACGAACTGATGCGGGTACTCGGTTCATGCAGTCCGCAGATGTCGCGCAGGCAGGCCCTGCAGAAGGCTGTAGCCCTTGCCAATGATGCCTTGTACAGCAAGATGGAGGAGTTTCCGCAACTCAAAGGTATGGGTTCCACGCTGGTGGCTGTCCTTATCAATGAGGAATCGGCCCTGATAGTCCATCTGGGCGACAGCCGCTGTTACCGGGTACGGGGCGGCAGGCAGGTTGTGTTCCGCACATCCGACCATTCGCTGGTGAACGAGCTGGTGCGCAACAAGGCGATGACAGAAGAGGAGGCACGTACTTCGCCCCAGTCGAATGTCATTACACGGGCACTGGGAAGCACCAGCAACCATACGCCGGAGTTCGATGAACAGCCTTTCAGAAAAGGCGACAGGTTCATTCTGTGTACCGACGGCATATGGGGGATAATGCCTGCACAGGAGCTGGAGATGCGTTTTACGGGTTATCCCGACATGCAGTCGCTGGTGACCAACCTGGATGCGGAGACCGACCGTATAGGAATATCTCAGGGCGGGTATCATGACAACCATACGATAGCCGTAGTAGAAACAATGACAGACTCTAGATTAAAGGAAAAGATGAGCAGACAGAACCTGATTATAATGGGTGTGTTGTCGGTATTTCTGCTGGCAAGCATCGTATTGAATATAAGTCTCTATATCCGCAATGAGAATCAGAACGGGATGTTGCAGGCCCAACTGGAAAAGCAGATAAGTGAAGTGAAACGTCTGCAGGCCTATGAACGGCGTTATGCCCAGCTGTTGAACGAAGGGAAACTGGATCTGGGAGGAGTGATAAATATACTTAACCGGGAGAATGATTCCTTGCGTAATGAACTGGGCAGGCTGGAAGCCGAACTGAATGCCTTGAAACAGTCGGGAAACAAAGGAAAGGTGAAAGAGGGGAATGCCACGCACAGGGAGAATACAGTTCCGGAAGCATCGGAAATACCGGATTCGCCTGAAGCGATACTTGACGCAATTGACGTTTACGTGAAAATGATGATAGACGTATCGGGAACTGATTTGAAAGATGTTGGGAAAAAGAAGGCGCAATACCGTGAAATGATTCTGCAACATCTGGACCGGTTTGACGGGCTGACCAAGGATGCTTATGTTGACCAGACGGGAAAGATAAGGAATCAGCTCGGTGATAAGGGTATTGCCATGCTGGTAGACCGTCCCGGTTCTGACGGCCTGTACCGAAGTACCCGGAAGGCTCAGGAGGTATTGAAGAAAATCCGGAATACATTAAAGGATATAAAGGAAAATTTGTAACATATTAAAAGAGAGGAGTATTATGTCTTTGATAAGAATACAAGGAGAGACGGAAAGACGTAACGGAATCTGCTATCAGGTGGATTCGGACGACCAGCCCATAGGTGTGGGTGGTATGGGACAGGTGTTCAAAGGTATCTGTGTGAACGAGAAGACCGGTTCCACGCGTCCGGTAGCCATCAAGTTCCTGTATGACGACCTGCCGCCGCAGGCCATTGAACGGGCGCGGAGAGAGGCTTCCATCCGCCTGCGGAACGATAACCTGGTGGAAATGCTGGGCTTTATCGAGATATCCGAAACCATCCAGAACGGTGCGGTGGTGAAACATTATCATGTGGTGAGTGAACTGCTTACCGGCGTTTCGCTTTCGGATATACTGGAAGGGAAGACCAAGGACCGGAACGGCGAAGAGGTGGCTTATGCCGTGAAACTGCTGCAGGATTTCAGGAACGATCCGGAACATTTTGCCAAGATTGTGGTGGTGAACGTGCTTTCGGGACTGATGGCCCTGCATGACGCCGGATACATTCACCGTGACATAGACCCGTCGAATATCATGGTGACTGCCGACGGGCACATCAAGCTGATAGATTTCGGTATATGCAAGCAGATGAATAACCTGACTACAAACGACAGGCCGCTTACCGTTTCGGGCCGCTTTATGGGAAAGCCCGAATATGCCGCTCCCGAACTGGCGATAGGGGATGTGAAGGCTCAGAACCAGACAACCGACATTTATGCCGTGGGAATCCTGCTGTACCAGTGTATTGTAGGACATACGCCGTTTGAGGGAGCCTGCCATGAGATTCTGGAAAAACAGCTGAAGGAAAAGCTGCCCCTGAAGGTGATCAAAGACAAGAACTTGCGTGAGATTATAGGCATAGCCTGTGCGAAGAAGCAGGAGCAGCGGTATCAGACCTGTGCCCAGATGCGTGTGGCGCTGGAAACCATGAATGCGGGAGGCATGGGTATGACGGCAAAGAAGAAAAAAATATTACTGGCGGCAGCCGTTGTAGTTGTGGTAGTGATGGCAGGTGTCCTGGTAGCCATAAACAGCAGGCAGGACGAAGCCGAACAGCTGGCACGGCAGGCTGAATTCGAACAGCAGAAAACCGAATTCGAAGCCGGTATCAACGAATTGAAGGATGAAGCCGACAAGAAGCTTGTGCTGGGACTGAAGAAGGAAACGGACGATTATGAACGGACACTGATGAGCGCCTATACCATTTATGAGACCATCCGCCAGAAGCTGGAGCAGGATTCGGTGTATGGAGTGTCATATCCCGACCTGGAAGAGAAGATGACATCGGTTTCACTGGCGCTGGATACTATCCGGTTGGATCTGCTGGACCAGGCAAGCCAGCTTGATGCCCTGGGTGAAAGTGAAATGGCTGGTTCATGCCGCCAACGTGCCGAATCGATAGATGAATTTAAAAAAAATAGATGAAGATTATGAGTTTAGTGAAATTTTGCAGAATGGTGGCTTTTGTCCTGATGCTTTGCCTGCCGGCAGGTATGGCGGCACAGTCGAACGGGGACAAACTGTTTATGGAAGGGCAGCAGTTGCAGCAGGTGCAGACGGTTTCGTCGCAGAATGCCGCTATCAAAAAGTTCCGTGCAGCCAAGGTGGTATATACTACAGCCGAAAAGAAGAAGATATGCGACAATCAGATTGCTATCTGTTATAATAATATCCGTGCGATCCGTGCGAAGAGCAAGTCGGTAGAGCAGACCCCTGTTTCGGAAAAAGAGGAGAAGGCGGAAGTGAAGGAAAAGAAAGATGTCCGCAAGGACGTGGAACTGAGTCTGTCGGAAACCCGTCTGGACTTCAAGTCGAAACCTAAGGAAGGGGCTACCCAGAGTGTGGAGGTAGAGTGTAACTACGACGACTGGGAAATTGCTTCCAATCCGGAGTGGGTTACGGTTTACCTGAGCGAGAAGAAGTTTACGGTAGAAGCCGAAGAGAATACCGGGGAGGAAGACCGTTCGGGAGTCATTGTGGTGAAATGCGGTGACAAGGAAGTGAATCTCGTGGTGAACCAGGACAAGAGAAAAAATGTTGAAAAGGTGATGGACAAAGTAGGCGGTTTCTTCAAGAAAAAGAAATGACGGCATGCCGGTTCCTGCCGTCCGGTGATCAGGACAAAATGAAAAA
>ULQU01040641.1_pt1 | contig 14129 bp, 13 predicted proteins | sample 1954841 | NCBI WGS metagenome assembly ULQU01 (sample SAMEA4835664, study PRJEB28245) | human gut metagenome | biome: gut microbiome; material: fecal sample | place: Denmark | collected 2008
TTTCAAGGAACTTCTATGATTTTTTAGTGGACACTAATGTTTGCATCCATGAGAAGCACTGAAGAAACATATCTGCTGGCTGCTTTGGCAAAAGGAGAACCGTCCGCTTTCGACAGCATTTTCAGAAGATACTATCCTGTACTTTGTGCCTACGGAAGCCGTCTTGTCGGTCTGGAAGACGCAAAAGAGATTGCCGAAGAAACGATGATATGGTTATGGGAACATCGCGACAGCCATGTGATAAACTCTTCTTTAAGCAGCTATCTGCTGAAATGCGTGTACCGAAGGGTGCTAAACCAAATCAAACGCAACGAAATAAAGGGCATGGCAGACACTCGCTTCTTCAACGAAATGCAGGAGATGATGGAAGATGCCGACTTTTATCAGTTTCAGGAACTTTCCAGACGAATCAAAGAGGCCGTTGACGCACTGCCGGAATCTTACCGGGAAGTATTCATCATGCACCGTTTCCAGGAGAAAACCTACCGCGAGATAGCGGAACAGCTCAACATCCCCACCAAGACAGTGGACTACCGCATGCAGCAGGCGCTGAAACAGCTGCGCAAAGACCTGCGCGATTACCTGCCGCTCTTGATTTTCATACTGACGAAATGTATGGCTTCCGGGCATTAGAATCTTTTCCGGACAAGACCAAAAATCTCTTATCCCCCGTCGCGCCGCGAAACACAAGCCGCACTTTCACTCAAATTCCATCACAAACGTCGTGTTCCACCCGTTCGTTCCGGCCCGCAGCAGGCTGATGCTTCCGCCCGACAGCTTCATAATCTGACGGGAAAGGGACAGGCCGATGCCGCTTCCCTCTTTCTTGGTCGTAAAGAAAGGAACAAAAATCTCTTCCGCCTCACCTTCCGGGATGACCGGCCCGTCATTGCTCACATAAACGAACACATGCTCATCGGCCGCACTGTATGCACGGATGTGGATGCGCCCTCTGTCCGTGCCGATGGCCTGCACCGCATTCTTGAACAGATTGATGAGAACCTGGCGAATCAGGTTCGGGTCGGCATATACCATAAGGTCTTCCGGCTCTATCTGGCGGGTAAAGGCCACATTGTCCGGTATCAGACGCAGCCCTTCAATCTGCCGTACCAGCTCCGACAAATAGAAAGGCTCGGGAGCCGGCTTCTGCAAAGCGGAGAATTTGCGGTAGCTGTCGACGAAAGATATCAGTCCCGCCGACGTGTCGTGTATGGCACGGATTCCGTCATAAAGCGGCCCGCCGACCACATCCTCCCGTCTCAAAAATGTTTCGCTCAGCGAAGAAATCGGCGCGATAGAGTTCATGATTTCATGCGTCAGCACCCGAGTGAGCTTTATCCACGAGTCAAGTTCCTTGGCATCCAGTTCACTGCGGATGTCGTTCAAGGTCAGAATCTTCACTTCATGCCCACCAACCTGCATGACTGAAGCGCGCACCAGCAGATATGCCTCGCCCTTCGCCGTGGTATACTCCAGATTGCAGCGCTCTCCGGCCGCCAGATTGCGGAGTTTGTCCGGCAGCTCCTTTCCGTATCGTTCCAATTGCTGGAGCGTTCCCAGTACCGGAAGTCCCAACAGCCGGGATGCGGCCGGATTTGTCTGTATCACCTTCATCTGTTCGTCCAGCACCACAACGCCCGATGTCACGCTCGAAAGAATCTGTTCATAAAACCGTTCCCGCTGTTCCATCAGCTGTTTCTGCTCGCCCATCAGGGTGCCAAACTGGTTTAACGTATCCTGCAGGATGCGCTCGCCCCCTGAAAATCCATAGACAGGCAGGCGGAACGAATAATCGCGGTTGCGAATGGCCTCCAGCATCAGGAAACTCTTTTCGCGGCTCTAAAATATTTTTTATAACTTGCCACTGTTTTTCAGTCAGGTCGGTTGGATACTGTGTCATAACTTTATTGTTTGGTACCTGTAAAGATATAACATTTTTCCAATTGACCGGCTGATTCTGAATTGTATGTAGCCCTATAACATTTTTCTTAAATCAATTCAAAACAGTTTCTCAAAACAGTTTCTTAATGAGAAACACGCTCCTTTCCTCAAGCCTGAATACTTGAAGAAGTTGGAAGAGGAACGGGCAAGCATATACTATGTCGGACACTTTGAAGGACAGAACAATATGGGCAAGGTGCTGAAAATGTGCCAAATTGCTTTGCTGAACAAGGTCGCTCCGCCCATTGACTATGACTTGCTGAGGGAGAAGAAAATCCATCTGTTCGGAGAGTTGTTGACTTTTGACAAGGAGGAGACCCTATGAGAATAGAAACATTCAAGATTGAAAAGCCGTATAGGGGAATAACCTTGGAGGGGACTTGTAGGGTCATCCCTCCCTCCACCTATACCATTACAATGGAGAAGCCCTACAAAGGATTGGCTAAGGCAGAATACTTCCGCAACAATGACGGTGGTTATTCCATAGAAAACATCAAGAGTAGGGCGCAGTGGGAACTGGGCAGGCTGTATAAGCAGTTCCAAGACATACTGTATGAGTACGACAAGTATAAGAAGTTACTGGGTGAATGGATGCCCTACGAGCAAAAGATGCAACGGTTGAGAGAGGATGTCAACCCATTCAGGCAGGGAGCGGATGCGGAGAAAGCGGCTTTGCTTGACTTCCACAGCAAGATGTTGGAAAGGGATGCCCAAGAGCATTTCTACGATTTGATTGATAAGCATGGGATTATGCCGTTGTCGCTCTCTCCGTCTGTGCTGAAAGTGTCCATCAGGCTGATTGAAGAAGAATTTGTTAAACCTAAAAGTGAACGATATGAAAGCAATACTGAAGAAAAGCGTGGAGAATAGATTTTGGGGTACCGATGATTATGACATACTGGATCTAAATCCCATAAACAAAGCGATAACTAATTACTATCTTCCCTATCTGTCTCCTTCTCCATTGAAAGCCTTCCTTTTGAAAAGACTGACCACCTTTAAGCAGATGTACCTTTACTTGAAAGTGGAATGCGTGGAAGGTAACCCCGTAGTGACGTCTCTTTCTTTGAACTGCAATCTGTTGGACGATGTGGAGCGTATGTATGATGACGACAAAGTCGATTGGAGTAAGATTCAGGGATGTCTGACTGAATATTTTCAAAGCATCGGTTACGCAAAGATTGAATGTGTAGACGATGATGGCATTGTCGGTTTTCTCAAACGGTTGGAGCAGGATGTCCCGTTGGTGAAAGAATACTTTACAATCATTAGGGAAGACGAATCAGAGAACGCTATGACAGATGATAAAAATGAGGCTCGAATATGAAGAAAGTATTGCTGAAAAAGGAAGAGGGGGACAGATGGCTCTTATGGGAAGATTCCGACTTGCTTTGTGTCAACAGGCTCAATATGGAATTAACCGAAATATACCTGTACAGCTATTGGCGTACATGCGGCCTATTGTTAAAGGCATTGACAGAAAAGATGGAAGCGGAAAGGAAACTGTTCCTTGGCTTGAACATCACTTGCAAGAAAGGCACAAACATTGTCGATTCATTGACTTTGCGTTGCGACTTGGAGGACGATGACGAGAGGGAAGAGGAAAGGCAGGGGAGGTTTAAGGTCGATTGGGATGCCCTGTATCGTGATTTGGAATGGCATTTCCGCTCTATGGGTTATCCCTGCATTCGATGTACGAATAATGAGTCATTTATATTCATTTGTATTATATATGTCTGATAATCAGTATTATATATGGAAATTTCCAACACCTTATAATGGCATTTCAGGGTATTATTTCCTTCTTTTCCTGTACCAGAGATAATAGCCGCTTAACGGTAAAATACCTCCCAGAAAAGCCGCCAGGAAATAGAGGGTTTTAGTCCATACTCCTCCCCAGGTTCCTGTATGAAAGCTGTAGAAATATCCTTTTATCTTTTGGGATGCCGGTATTTGGCTGGAAGTGGTGATACTGGTAACCGTTCCGTATTCCGGGTGGAATGTAGCGGTATCAGTTTTACGTAACCGTCCTTCCGGTGAAGTGACTATCTGCGCAGTATTCCGTTCCAGTTTGATGGTCGTATAGGTCGGATATATTTGTTTCAGTGCAGAGAGTGCATTATCCCATGTATGGTATGGTGAGTGATATGCTTCTGTATCAACCGGTTTGTCATGTCGGTCCCTGTTGCCATTTGTGGTGGCTGGATGGGTATTTCCTGAATTTCCATTTCCTTTTTCTGTGGTTTGGGGAGAAGCTCCGAACAGAGAATAGGCGGCATTGCGATACCAGCCGAACGACCATGTCAGTCCGGTGAGAGCCATGACCAGCAGAAAAACCAGTGTATAGATTCCGGTGGCTACATGACTGTCGTACCAGAACCTGCGCCATCCCTTGTTACAACAGATTTTTAGCCGGTTCTTCAAAGCTTTTGATTTGCGGGGAATCCAGATGATGAGTCCACTGACCAGAATAATAACCATTGCAAGAGTGGTGATTCCTACAATGACCTTTCCTGCCGATTTTTCCCCTTTTTGTGCCGGTGCATCCAGCAACCAGCGGTGCAGTTTACGTACTTGCTGGAAAAACGGATAACTTTTACTCCATCCGTTCACTTCACCGGTATAAGGATTGACGCTCAGAGTCTTTCTACCTGTGCTTTTGAAGGCGGCCCAAACCGGTTTTTCCGGATTACGGGAAAATTGCAGACTGGTCAGTTGCAGGCTGTCTGTAACCTGGTTACGTATCTGTTCTGCCAGTCGGGACGGTGTCAGAGCCACACTTCCCGGAACGGCTTCGACGTGATACAGTTTCGGATTCAAGGCTTGGGTAATGTCTTGTTCAAATACAAGGATAGCACCGGTCAGGCAGATGACGGATATGATAATACCTACCGGGAGAGAAAGCCAGAGATGGATTTTTGAAAACAGTTTACGCATGGGGTATCTGATATAAATGAAATGATTCAAAGTGAATCCACCTTGCCGGAGGATTGTGATCCTTATGGCAGGCAGATTCACGTCAAGCTTGTGGAAGAGAAACCGGTGTTATTTCTGGATGTCCAGCTTGCCTACAGCACTCAGTTGGGTTGCCTCTACAGTCAGGCCTTTGGTTGCAGTAGCAGTTGCCGGATCAATCTTATAGATGGCAGGATAACCTTCGGTAGTGGTTACCGTTATGTATGCTTTATCATTTTCGATATAAGGTGTTCCTCCGAATCCGGAAATTAAATCGGTGGAAGGAAGTCCGCTTACGTAAGTCAGCCTCTGGTCCTCGGCTTTGAAAATGGCCAGCCGGTTGGCTGTAAAACCAGATTCAGTCAGCGGACGGTCGTACATCAACAGGAGGAAATAATCTTCGGTAACCGGCCAGCAGCGTAGAAACGAGTTTCCACCGCTCAGTACCTCCAGGTTGCAGTAGTAGTCGTCGAAATCTTCTGTTCCGGCAGGGATACGTACCACACCGGCAGGCAGTGTAGTTTGCTGGCGTGAATCACTCATCGTCTTGGCATAACTTGGTGAGAATACGTAGATATCTCCGTTTCCGGCGGCCCAGATCATCTGGTAATATTGTGATTTGTAACGTCCGCAGGCATAGCTGATCTTATCGGTTCTGATCAGTTTCTTGTCGGTCAGGGTCTGATCAGTGAATATGGCTACCCAACATTCGTTCGGATATTGGGTCCATTGCAGTTCGTCCTTGTTGTATGCACCGCTACCAGATCCTCCCGACTCTGTCTTGACCAGGTCCTTGTTCCCTGGAAGTATCCATTTTCCGTTTTCATATTTTGTACCATATTGGCTCAATCCCATCGGAACGGCTGCCGTGAACAGTTTTCCATCTTGTTCCAACAGGCCGGCCAGGGTAACATATTCGCCGTTTCCCAGGAAGTTTTCCGACAGGTACGCCTTGTTCTGGGTGTCGTTGGTTGCATAGGTATCCATTTCTGTATTCAGATAAGAAATCAGGAATGATTTAGGTGTATAACCGTTTGCATCATTCCATTCGGTCGGTCCGTCACCTGTAGACGTTGTCATCACGTATTTGCCGTACGTACCATATGTAGTGAAACGTCGTACCGCAAATTCTCCGTTACGTTTTTTGGGGGTGCCGTTATTGTCCAGATAGAAAGAGGTAGTGATGCCGGCATTGCCTTGATTATAACTGAGTCCGTACAGGTATTGGTTGTTGTAATAGACCCATTGTGTGGCTCCATCATTGACCAGACCGTTTTTTACGGTACTGATTGTACCTTCGTCCAGTGTCTCTGCTGTAAGCAACACATTGGTCGTGTTTCCGGATGCCGTTACCGAGGCTGCTATGACATAACGCGAAACAGCTGTTGTACCGGCCCCGTTACCGCTATTCTCTCCATTGTTTATCGGTTCATCTTCCGAACAGGAAGTGAAAGTCATTGCAGCCGTTGCTGTGGCTAGAAGGCTGATGAATAGGAAATTTCTTTTCATGACAGTTTTATTGATTTATATTTTTCTTTTGTTATAAATTATTCGTACGACCTCTGGATTATCTGCCGAAGTGGACCCGTACTTTTCCATAAAAGCTTCGTCCGGCTTTCTGGAGGCTGAAGTTGTCATACAGCTTTTCATCGGTAAAGTTCCGACATTCGAATGAGAAGTTGTATCTTCCGTTCCTGATACTATAGGAAAGGCTGACATTGTGCGAGAACTGGTCCGGGACAATGTAATCGCTGCTGGAACCGATAATCTGCGAATAATAAGAGAAACTGTGCAGATATTGGTTGTCGTAAGTCAATGTCAGCACATTTCCCTTTTTCCACAGGTCGTGCCAGTAAAAATTCACGTCTGCATCGGCAAACTGGTATGGCAGGTTCGGCATGCGTGCCTTATAAGCCAGGTTGTTGACTGTAGTGCCGATCATGGTCTTCATGTTGTCGCGTACATCCATCTGTGTGAAGTTCCCTCCGATGCTGAACCAGTTGCTGTAGCTGTAGCGGGCGGAGAGATTGTATCCTTTGGTCAGTACCTTGCCATAGTTGGTATAGGCTGCCGCATACTTGCCTCCGCTCAAGTCGGTCACGTTTCGTTGGATGTAATCCTTGGTATCGCGATAGACCAGCCCTCCTTCTACATAAACCGAATGTTTGCCGAATGTCTTTGCGTAGCTGACATTCAGGTTAATGTTGTCACTGTTTTCCGGGCGGATGGTGATTTCTCCCATTTCCAGGTCCTCATCGCCGAACATTTCTTCAATGGTAGGCAATCGGTAGGCTTTCTCGTAGGAAAGTTTGACCTGAAGTCCGGGAAAAACAAAGTATGTGCCGGCTATACCGTAACCGAAAGCGTCGATGCTGCGGGTAGTCTTTTTGTAGTCATCCTGGTTGGTGGTAGTCGCCATGGGACCTGATACATACTGGTTATAGTATTTCCCGAAGACCGAGGCGTTCCAGTGTTCCGAAGGCATTACACGGTACGAAAGTCCGGAAATGCTTTTTCTGGTCTTCTTGGCTATGGCATCGGTCTGTTCTTCATTGGCCAGCAGTGAGGTGTTGCTTCTTCTGAAGGCATTGAACACCTGGTTGAAGGTGAGGGTATGTATTTTCCCGATGCGGTAATTTACATTGAATGTCCCGTTCCAGTTGTCGTTATCGGCCCGTGAGTACTGGTACGACTGTTCGCCGCGTGAATTCATTTTCTGCTTTTCTCCCAGCCAGTTGTACTGGTAGGCTGCCGTATCGATGTTGGTTGTCGCATTACGGTTATAGTTGGCAGTCAGCGTTACGTCCAGCCCTTTGGTAAGAAGGTTACGTTTGCTGTATTCCAGTGAAGGCATCAGGGAGTGTCCTCTCCGGTGCTTTTCGCCGTAGACGATGTTCTGTCGTACCCCGGTCTGTATTTCCTTATACATCTGCGAGTAGGTGAAGCTGAGCATCAGGCGGTCGGCCCATTTTTTGTCGATAAGTCCTACTTTCCCGATAATGGCTTCGTTGTGGTAGGTATCATTGAAACGTTTCACGCGCTGGTAACTGCCGTTGATGTTTCCGGTAGAAAAGTCCTGTACCGGTGCATCTACGTAATAGTCATTGTCCGAATAGTTCTGGAAAGCATTGATCTCATATGTGAATCCGTTTCTGAATGTCTGTCCGAAATTGATATACGACTTATGGGTATTGAATGAACCGTAAGAATAGGAAGCGTCCAGGAACCAGTTACGGCGTTTCTTGTTGGTCACGATGTTGATGACACCTCCGATGGCATCTGTACCGAAACCTACGGGAACTACCCCTTTATACACTTCGATACGTTCGGCAAAGTTGACCGGGATGTTGTTCAGTCCGAATGAGCTTCCTACTCCTTCCTGCGGTACTCCGTCTATGAATACCTTTACGTGCTTGCCGCTGAATCCGTCCATCATAAGTTGCATGTCCGACCCTACACCACCCGATTCACGCAGTTTCATGCCCGGTGCTTTGGTCAGTGCTTCGCTCAGGCTTTTGGTGGAATTCTGCATATCTTTCGTGTCTACGGCCACTGTATTGAAGGCGGAGCGTTTCACACGTGACACTTCCGATGAGACTACCACGACTTCGTCCAGTTCGGTTACAGATGTTTTCAGTATGAAATTCTGTTTCTGACGTTCATTCCCGTCGAGGATAATCTGCCTTTCGGAGGTCTCATATCCGACGGCCGATACGACTAATGTGTATTTGCCGCCAGGAGCTTTCAGGTGATAGAGTCCTTTTTCGTTTGTTGTACATCCGTAATTGGTTCCTTTCAGGTATACCGTGGCGAAATCGATTTCACTTTTGTCGGACGATAGGATTCTTCCCGAAATCATGGCACTTTGCGCCCATGCCGGAACAGTTCCCAACAATAATACTGCCCAAAGAAGCAGGTTGCATTTGAAATTAGTTCTCAATTTATATGAATTTAAATGTTAGCGAATGTCTTTTTACCGTTTCCGGTTTTCCGCCGCAAAGTTAAATTCAATAAAAAATGAGGGCAATCGCAAAAAATGGGTATTTTAAAGTGAGAGGATAAAGCTGCTTCATATTCCATATCGTCGCAATTTTTATGCGATTTACGACATTATGGAATATGAAAAGCTATTTTTGAAGTTTCCCTGTCTTTTCTTCAATCTTGGCTCCGCCGGATTTTCCGTGGCGTTTTTCGTTCCATACCAAAAAATAGTTATCCGTTGGCCGGAGCAGGTAGTGTGTTATCTTTTATTGTCCGAAGTGTCCGGGCAATGCGATGTATACCGGATGGTGTGGAGTTCCGATATTTTTCAGTCTCTGGGCTTCTACCAGTTTCCTGATGGTACGGCAGGCGGTAGGGGTGGTCAGATGAAACAGTTCTTCAAACTTCTTGCGTGTAAGGATCGGAGTTGTCCTGAAATGTTCGGAGAGGCGTTCTTCAAGTTTCTCTTCGCTGATGTCTGCCGAATGGATTTTTTCCGGTGAACGTTTGGTCTTCAGGTTCTGCAGACTGTTCTTCAGTGACTGGTCGGCCCGGAAACGTACATTCTTGAATTTGACGTCTTCGGCACGCGTATTCTTGGGATTCTTGGTTTCGGGACATTGCAGGGTAATCTGGAAATATCCTATACCTTCCAGGTGTACCCTTTTTCCGTTCTTCAGGTGTTCGGCCATCTGTTCGCTCAAGGCTACCAGTGCCGCTTTGATATCGGCCTCGGTGAGGCTGCAGTTATGGCTTATTTCTTCGGCCAGCTGGTCGGAGCTGATATGCTGCTGGTTTACCACACGTGCATGATAGCGTTTTTTACTGTTGCCTATGCTGTTAGGCGACTGGTAGAATTCGAATTTTACGGCCATAGATTCTTAAAGGATATTTTATTTTATCACTAGGGTGATAATATCTTATCACTGCAATGAAAAGATCTCATCACTGGAGTGATAAAATCTTATCACTAGGGTGAAAAGATAATATCTGTATTACAAATGTAGTGAATACCGGTGGAATACGGAAGAGGATTCCATATGTTTGAAAAAATATTTCCGGGATGAACCGGATTATTTTTCCGTAGATGATATCTGTTCATCCAACAAGTGCAGGTCTTCTATTCCTGAAACTTCGGTAGAGCACTCCCCTATCCAGCCGTTTACCTGGTTGACTCCTGTATAGATTTTGATGAAATCAGCTCCCGGCAGTCCGGCTTTGTTGCCCTTGCTGTCTATAGCCCAGTCGATGTCAATGGCTGCTTCGGGTGCTGTATTGATGGCATTGTCGGCGTATCCGTAACTGAACGGGTAAAGGATGTAGTAGCTTGTTACCGGATCGGTACTTTCATTGACCGCATTCTGAGGTAGGCAGGTACCTTTGAATGTCAGGCGGTCGTCGGATATCCATTGGGGGAAATATGGCTGGCTGTGGAACTGGTTCATCGGAATGTATCCCCATCGTCCCAGGTTGTCTTCCCAGCGGATATACGTAGCCTTTTCTTCTTCGCTGACAGGTTCTTTTTCCGGACGGAAATAGGTGATTTCGTAGTTACGGTGCAGGGTTATGTCATTTCCGGCCTGTTCTGCTTTTCCGTACCAGCTTTCACTGGCATCGGGCTGGTGGGCACTTCCGGCTATTTCATACCATTCGTTGTCGTCGGGAAGTCCGTTTCCGTTCTTGTCGTAGGCCACCATGACAATTCCCGGTTCATAGCTTCCTCCGTTCGCTCCTCCTGAAAAGGCGTTACCCAATATGCGGAAGTCGCATAGTCCGGACCTGTTCTCAATGGTATGGTCGAAACCGACAACCACATATCCTCCGAATCCTCCCAGGGATATCAGTCCCTTGCGGTTGTTTCCGATGGCATCCAGTACTTTCTTGTTCATGGACTCCTGAGTATCTCCTTCCTCATAGGCTGGCTGTTGGTTTGTAAATTGTCCTGCAGCCGGCATGTAATCCAATACACGGGTTATGTAGGGAGAATATTCCGCAGGTTTTTCGATATTCGGTTCATTTCCGTCATGGCTGCTGCATGATATGAACAGCCCTGTTGATAATAGTGTGGATAATATAAATAATCTGTTCATTTCCAATGTTGTTTCAGGTAATTTTGATGTGAGTTATTTAATAGAAGTCTTCGTCGGTGAATGCGAAATGTCCTGGAATGTCTCCGGTACGGACCTTCCATTTCATCTTTCCGTCGGGGGTAAAGCAGTAAAGGTATCCGGGTGTGACATAATCGGTGGCATCGCTGATGTATATTTCTTTGGTTTCGGGATTGACAGCTACTCCATAAGGCAGCTTGATTTCCTGGTCGGTGCCGTCGGTAATGAAATTATCCGAGACTATTCTGCCCTTTTTCGTGTCATAGATGATGTAGGTTGCCCGGTTGCTTTGAGTGATATAGCTCCATCCGGATCCGGTCAGATAGATGGAATCTCCGCACAGATACATTTCGTTGGCACTGATTCCCAGATTTCCGGTTATAGTTCCGGTCCGGCTGTCAATGACAAAGACATCGGCTCCCGTACCGTAATAGTCTCCTCTGGAGCTGACATAAATGCGTCCGTACCGGTCCAGTTCCATCCGGTGCAGGTTGATGGCTACATCAATGGTGTCTACTACCTGAAAACTGTCCAGGTCAATGACCGAAACTGTCCGGTCGTAGTCGGGAAAACGATATCCCCCCGAATTGGCCACATAAAGGCGTCCGCCGGTAGCAACCATTTCTTCCGGTTGATAGCCTACGGTTACTTCACGGGTAATCTGCAGGGTTTCCGTATCAATCTCCACCACTTTACCCGGGCGTGCGTTAGGGTCTATCTGTACAGGTCCGGCATACGAGCTTACATAGGCTTTATCGCCCGAAAATGTGATATACCTGCAGTTGGGGATGCTTATACTTCCCAGGTGGCGGGCTGTCCGCACATCCATCACCTCGACAAAATTCGAGCAGTTGATGACGGCATAAAGCTTCCCGTCATGGATTTGCAGGTCATTCCCTACATCACCTAGTTCCTTCACTATTTCAGGGTTCCGTTCGGGGTAGATGTTACGCAGGTAATATCCTTCACGGATGTTGAAATAGTCAATGGTACATTTGTTGCTTCCCATATTTCCTTCATTGAGAAGGAAAAGTCCTTTTACCCGGCGGGTTTCCGTTGGATAAGTGATGTATTCCTTTTCGGATTCCAGTACAGGCAGTTCTCTTCTACATCCGTTGAGAAGGAAAAGGATGCATACCGCTCCTATTACCAAGAGCAGGCGTGTATAGGTGTTATATGTCCGTCTGTATATCATAAGCATAACCGTCAGAATGTATATTGGGCAATCAGTCTGAAGTTGATTCCCGGCATCGGGTAACAGGATACCACTTCATATTGCTGGTTGAAAAGGTTGTTTATTTCCAGTGTCAGTTTCAGCTCGTCCGACCAGACCGGTTGGGTTTTCGACAATGAGAAGTCGCTGGTATACCAGGGCTGCTGATAGTTGACCGGCAGGTTAGCCTGAGAGGAATAGCGCTCGCCTGTATAGATGAAGCTATAGTTGGCTTCCCAGGATTTCCAGGTCAGGTTGAGTGCAGCCGAGCCGCTGTGCCAGGGAATGTATGGAATCTGTCCACCATAAAACTCGTCGTTTTTGTCGGTAAGATCTTGTGCCTTCTGGTACGTATAGTTCAGGCGTCCGTTCAACAGCATTTCTTTTCCGGGTTTCCAGCTTGCCTGGGCGGCTATATCGATTCCTCTGATTTCCACTTTTCCCAGATTGACCATTGTCCATCGGAAGAAATTGGAGGTCGGGGTGGCTACAATCTTGTTGTCTACTTTATTGTAGTAAATGTCGGCCTGTATTTCCAGGTGCCGTAACCAACTGTTTTCAAATGGTTTGCCGTAGGTTATCCCTATGTCATACTGGTCGGTAAATTCAGGATCGAGATAGGCATTTCCTACGAATGTATAGTAGAGGTCGTTCAGTGTCGGCATACGGAAAATCCGCTTATAGAATGCCCGCAGGTTCAGGTCGGCGTGCCTGAACGGCTTATAGGTGAAGACGGCGGCAGGAGTCCATTCGGTTTGGTCGGGGGTGGAACCGGAGTTTGCGGTACGGTCATGCACGAAGGTACCCAGGATACTTGCCTGAAGCTTAATTTGTTCGAAGCTGAACGACGTGGCGGCAGCCAGCAGTCCGGTATTCCGCCGAGGGTAGGCAAAGTCGCGCAAATCGGCGTCCAGCAAGTTATATTGCCAGTCGGCCGATACATTTACGTCCCAGAAGGAGGCAAGCATAAAACGGTTGGCCACCGATACATACGTTTCATGCTGATAATAATGGTTGTCGGTATACATCATCGAAGCATCCTTGTTGGGATCAGCCAGGTAGTGCAGGTAATCGTAGGCATATTTGGCGTTCAGCAGCAGTGAATACCAGGATGTGAAATCCTTCTTGAATGAACCTTGTATAAAGAAGTTGCTGTCCCATTGCCGGTCTTCGTGTGAGAAACGGTTACGGACTACGGCTCCCGGGTATCCCCGTTCCGAATTATAGAAATAGGCCTTGGTTCTCCAGTATCCTTGGCCGATTTTCCCATACAGTCCTCCTTCAATCCGGAGAGCCTTTACATCGCCGTTCTTGCGTACGGCAGTGGTATCGTATCCATCCTGTGTGCGGTAGGTAAAACGGTATTTCCCGGTAGTATACATATATTCGGCACTCAAGGATGTATTGATGCTGCTGTTCAGCTTATGTTCCCATAAGACAGACGGATTTACCAGGCCGAATGAGCCGGTCTTGAAGGTGGCTTTCAGGTGGTTCCGTTCGTTCCCTTCGAATTCGGGTGTCTTCGACTGGAGATAGATGACTCCGGCCGATCCGAAATCCTTGGCGGGTTGGAGCATGGAACTCTTTTGTCCGTTATAGAGGGTGACCGCTTCCATGTTGTCGAGCGAGAAACGCCCCAGGTCGACTGTCCCGTTCTGGGCATTGCCTAGTTCTATACCGTCGTAGAATACACCTACATGGTTGGTGCCCATGCTTCGGATATTCACAGTCTTCAATCCCCCTATTCCCCCATAATCCTTAATCTGTACGCCCGAAAAGTACCGTAGCGCATCGGCCACGCTGTGTGAGCTGAGACGTTGGAGCTGTGCACCCGAAAGCTGTTGTGCGGGTACAATGTCTTTCTGGTAAGGACGTGCGGTAACAATTACCTCGTCCAGGTGTTGCAGGCTGTCCAGACGGGTCTGGGCACC
>ULQU01021727.1_pt1 | contig 14086 bp, 10 predicted proteins | sample 1954841 | NCBI WGS metagenome assembly ULQU01 (sample SAMEA4835664, study PRJEB28245) | human gut metagenome | biome: gut microbiome; material: fecal sample | place: Denmark | collected 2008
GCGCTCTGTAGATTCTATCCACAAGGAGTTGGGTCACATCCTTTGGGAGCACGTAGGTATGGGTCGTACCAAGGAAGGTCTTGAGGAAGGCTTGAAGAAGATGAAGGCTCTCCGCGAGGAATTCAACAAGAACCTCTTCATCCCTGGCAAGAAGGAAGGCTTGAACGTAGAGTTGGATAAGGCTATCCACTTGCGTGACTTCATCTTGATGGGCGAGTTGATCGCTTACGATGCATTGCACCGCAACGAGAGCTGTGGTGGTCACTTCCGTGAGGAGTACCAGACAGAGGAAGGCGAGGCTAAGCGTGATGATGAGCACTTCTTCTACGTAGGTTGCTGGGAGTATCAGGGCAATGATACAACTGCTCCAGTGCTCAACAAGGAACCTCTCGAGTATGAGGCAATTAAGGTACAGACAAGAAATTACAAGAATTAAAAAGCGAACAAGACAATGGCAAGAAATATAAGTTTCACAGTTAAGTATTGGAAGCAGGACGGTCCTACAGCACAGGGTCACTTCGATACACATGAGATGAAGAACATCCCAGATGATACTTCTTTCCTCGAGATGCTCGACATCTTGAACGAGGAGCTCATCGAGTCAGGTCAGGAGCCTTTCGTCTTCGACCACGACTGCCGCGAGGGTATCTGCGGTATGTGCTCTCTCTATATTAATGGTACACCTCACGGTAAGACTGAGCGTGGTGCTACAACATGTCAGCTCTACATGCGTCGTTTCAACGATGGTGACGTTATCACCGTTGAGCCTTGGCGTTCTGCTGGTTTCCCTATCATCAAGGACTGTATGGTAGACCGTTCAGCATTTGACAAGATTATCCAGGCAGGTGGTTACACCAGCATTCGTACAGGTCAGGCTCAGGATGCCAACGCTATCCTGATTCCTAAGGAGAATGCAGACGAGGCAATGGATTGCGCTACATGTATCGGTTGCGGTGCTTGTGTTGCTGCATGTAAGAATGGTTCTGCTATGCTCTTCGTCAGCTCAAAGGTTAGCCAGCTGGCACTTCTCCCACAGGGTCGTGTAGAGGCTGCTACCCGTGCTAAGAAGATGATTGCACGCATGGATGAGCTCGGATTCGGTAACTGTACAAACACTCGTGCTTGCGAGGCTGTTTGTCCTAAGAACGAGTCTATCGCTAACATCGCTCGCTTGAACCGTGAGTTCTTGAAGGCTAAGTTGGCAGACTAATCCATCGTTTCTTTTGAGACACCGGAATTTTCTCTCTGCATCTTTACGGATGCGAGAGAATTTTCCCAACAACTCTTCACTCTTCACCTTTTGGGTGTAAGTGGTTGAAGGATAGGAAGTTGGGCGGGTGAAGAGTGGTTTTTTACTCTTCACCCGCCCTTCACCTTTTTAGGCTGTTGGCAGCTAAGCGGCTCTGCGTTTATACCTTTCCCAAAATCGTAAAAGGTGAAGAGTGGTGAAGAGTGGGTGAAGAGTGCCGAAAATCTCTTCACCTATGTAATGTATTGTGTTTCAGTTCTTTATGTTGGAAAGGTGAAGAGTGAAGAGCTGATTGCAATATTCCTGCCAACCGTGCTTCTCTTGAAATAAGAGAAAGGATGTTTGGCAAACTGTTATACAGGAACAGCCGACTAGCCTCTGTTGCGCTAGTCGGCTGTTTGCCTTTTGCCAGTATGCTGTTTGCCTTTTGCCAGTATGCTGTTTTTCTTCTGCCAGCCTTCTGTTTTTCCTAGTCAGTTGTTCTATCTCCGATAGTTATGTACTGAGCTTTCGCAAGTTTTGCCCTTTACCTTTCCGCTACGCACCGGTGACCGTTGGTTCAGGGCGTGGGAGTTTACATGCGAAATTTGAGTAAATTATCAGATATTCTGAGAAATATTTTGTAATCTCATCAGAATATCGTAAATTTGCGGTTATTAAGAATAAGTAATGTAATGACGAATCACTCAACAGAAATAATGAACCAAGCAACGCTCGATTTTATCCGCCTGCATCAGGACGATGATGTTCGCCAGTTGGCTTTCCTCGGCAGCAAGTATCCCGAGGTAGATATGCCTTTCGCTCTCGACCAGATTCGCGGGCGAAAGATGGCTCGTGTAAAACTGCCCCGTTGGGCAAGCATCGATGGCATTATCTATCCCCCTCATATTTCGATGGAGCAATGTTCGTCAGAGCAAACGGCACTTTATAAGGCTGAACTCGCTGCACGACTGCTCGGTTTGTCTCCTTCATCATCCGAAAACGGAGAAGAAAAGGAGAAGGAGAGCGAAAACGGCTCAAATCTTCATCTTTCTGAAATTTGCGAATTTGCGGGCAAAGGGACAGTTGATTCAGAATTCGCCAAAAATGAAGCTACTTGCGAAAAGCAACAGATATTAACAGAATTAGAAGAGAATGTTAATGAAATAAAAGAAGAACCTCATGAAGGAGATTTTTCTGAAGAAACCGGGTTTGTTGACCTGACCGGCGGCTTCGGAGTAGACTTCTCTTACATCGCTTCCCGATTGGGCGTGAAGTCGATGTATGTGGAGCGTCAGGCTCATCTCTGTGAAGCAGCAAAGGAAAACTTTGGGCGGTTGGGTTTGAAGAATGCCATCGTGAAGAATGGAGACGGAACAGAGGTTCTGCATTCTTTTGCTTCAAAGAAAGAGGCTGCTGCATCAGATTCTTTAGGCATAACAGAAGAGCAGTCTCGGTCATTACTTAAGACCAACCTTGGTCTTAAGCTGATCTTCATCGATCCTGCCCGTAGAGACGATGCGGGCAACAAGGTAGTATCCTTGAAAGATTGTACGCCCGATGTAACCCTTTTGCAGGAAGAAATGCTTTCTAAGGCAGATTACGTCATCATCAAACTCTCTCCGATGCTTGACTGGCACCGTGCGGTAAGCGAATTAAACTGCGTACAAGAGGTTCATATTATCTCCGTGAATAATGAGTGCAAGGAACTCCTTTTAGTGCTTTCAGCGCGAAATATGGGCGGAAAGGTGGGCAGCAATTCCTTCCCTGTCCGGAATGATGGTTCTGTTTTGCCATCAGCAGAAGATTCTGGGCACATAGAAAATGCTGCGGACGCAGGGAATCTCCGCATTTATTGCATCAACGATGCGCAATCCTTCATCTGCGATGAGTTGGATATGGAGTCTTCTTCGGTGAAGATAGCCCTATCCACCCTTGAAGAGATGCAGTATCTTTACGAGCCGAATGCCTCTCTGATGAAAGCCGGCTGTTTCAGCGTCTTATCTGAGCGATATGGAGCCAGGATGCTTTCCAAGAACAGTCATCTTTTCGTGAGCCGTAAGCCTATCGCCGTCTTCCCCGGCAGAAGTTTCCGCATCATCGCCGTATCCTCCTTTAATAAAAAGGAGTTGAAGCGTCATCTCTCAGGCATCAACAAGGCAAACATCGCTACCCGCAACTTCCCCCTTTCCGTAGCCGAATTGCGCAAGCGATTGAAGCTGAAGGATGGTGGCGAAACCTATATCTTCGCTACCACACTGAGCGACGAAAGCCATGTGTTGGTGATAACGGAGAAAGCGTAGAAAACCTCGAAAATGTGTAAAATGTAAAGGTCTGAAAAGAAAAATATATCAGCAATAGCTTGATAGAGAGAAAATAGGTGAGGTGTGCTGCTACAGGGTGTGTAGTTGTCTGCAGGGTGGACGCATTTTGATGCGTCCGCCCTGCAGAGCTTCATAGTCAGTATGTGCAAAAAATGTACCTGCTGAATACATAAAAAAAGCAAGTTCTCTTGTTTATTTTCGATTTTTGTTGTACCTTTGCCGAAATCTTCTAATTTAATTGGATTATAGAATATGGCAAAGGACGATAGTGTAGCTAAATCAGGTAATCAGCAATTGTCTGTAGAAAATAAAGTGGAGTCTCTGATACGAGTTATCAGAGGACAACAAGTGATGCTTGACCGTGACTTGGCTGAGCTGTATGGAGTAGAAACAAAAAGATTGAATGAGCAGGTAAAACGTAATATAGAGCGTTTCCCTGAAGACTTTATGTTTCAATTGACCCCAAATGAATTTGATAACTTGAAGTCGCAATTTGCGACTTCAAGTTGGGGCGGTGTAAGAAAACTGCCTTATGCTTTCACAGAGCAAGGAGTTGCCATGCTTAGTGGAGTTTTGAAGTCATCGACTGCTGTTGAAGCAAACATCCGCATCATGCGAGCATTCGTATCTATGCGCCATTTTATGGTGAACAATGTGGCGTTTTTCCAACGATTGGAAACAATCGAATTTAATCAGTTGGAGTCTAATAAGGTTCAGACGAAGATTCTTACTCATCAAGAAGTACAAGACCATCGCATAGACGAAATTTTCCGTCGCTTGGACGAAGGAATGTACAAACCGAAGCAAGGAATCTTCTTTGATAACCAAATCTATGATGCTTATTCATTTGTCTCTAAACTCGTAAAAAGTGCCAAGCAGCGTATCATCCTCATAGATAATTATGTCGATGAGACGGTCTTGACGCTATTAGATAAGCGAGGTGAGAATGTTTCTGCCACCATTTATACTCAGCAGGTAAGTCGCCAGTTTCACCTTGATGTCGATCGCCATAATAGCCAATATCCTCCGATAGAAGTAGATGTCTTCCGTCGTTCCCACGATCGTTTTCTTTGCATTGATGATACAGTTTATCATGTGGGAGCCTCTATCAAAGACTTAGGTAAGAAATGGTTTGCCTTTTCCAAGATGGAAGATTTCAAGCCAGAGGAACTTGTTGCAAGAATCAACGAAGCATTTTAAAGCTAATTTGGAATTCAAGTTAAAAAACTAAGAGAATGGTGTGTTTGGGCGCAATAAGGCTTCTTAATGTTCCCAAACCTCAGTTTTTATCCTACCAACGAAAAATAATCAACTAAAAATACGTGAGTAATCATTTTTTTCATTACCTTTGCAACCGATACTACACTCGCTCACGCCGTGTCGAGGCATTTGAAGTCGCTTTAAGCGACTTTCTAGTGCTAAGATGGGAGAAAGGTAAGTGGGATAAAGGTATCACGACATAAATAAAGGCGTTTACTTGACGCTTTGTTCTTGACGTTCCGAAACTACGCAACTTTCATGTACAGTCAATGAACAATGCAACGGTAGATGCCCTCGGGATGTGATATATTTCGCATCCCTTTACTGGTATGGGTGTATTGCGTCTTGTAATATGCCAAATATTGGTATAGGGAGAAGTGTATACATATCGGCGTGGGCTTCGACGTTGCTCGTTCAACTGTACAGGGCAATGCGAAGGCCTCGGAGTGTGGGATGAGCAACAGGTAGAATCCTGCGCTTTTTTATTTTGCCGTGTGGTTAAAAGTTTTATTTTGTGGTTTGGGGATTCACCATTTATAAATATTCTGCACAAAATGAAGATATTTGATTTCTTAAAGAATCTGATAAATGTTTTGCTTGATGGCTCATTTGAGAGGGTTACTGTCATTAATCAAATGAATCAAGCTTTTCACGAATACTTTGTGTCTGGCGATACAAACAGATTATGCAAAGCAAGTATATCGCAAGGTGATCCTGATTTTAGGCATGAAATGAGTGCCATGTGGCTTAGAAGTGGCTTTAAAATTTCCATAGAAAATGACTATAATCTTAAAGATAGTGAGATTATGGAAATATCTCAGTATGTATTAGAAAATAAAGCCTTTATTAGACAACTAATGGCGCAAGGTTTTGACACTCTTATCATTAAAGGAAAGACAACGGGAAAAGGCAAGGCTTTTTCTCTTAAAGCGTATGCAAACTTAAATGATTATTTTATCAGTTAGAATATGTTTTTTATAAAATCATGGTTCTGTCGCAAGAAAAAGCCGATAGAACATAACGAGCTTAATGTTGTTGATAGTATCGTCAAGGCAAGAAAACTATACAAGGAATTAATAGTCAAGGCACATCCAGATAAGAATCCTTGTAATTTAGAACTGGCAAAAAAACTTTCGCAACAAGTAACAGAAAATAAATATAATTATGCAGAGTTAGAAAAATTAAAGCAAATTATTAACGATAAATTATAAAAATATGGTGTTACAATTCATTGATAAGGATGAGTTTATACGTATCTTGGATAAACCTACGTTGACTCAACAAGACATTTTTAAGGTTAATTCCTACCCTTTTTTGTCACTTGCTGAAAAATGTGGTGATATAAAGCCTAGCGAGTTGGATACAGTAAAGACTATTGCAGATAAAAACATTAATGGCTTTTTGAACATTGTCACAACGGTTTTAGGACTTCAAAATAAGGATGTTTTCAGACGTATCTTGCAGTCTTATCCGTATCCTACACTAATTGCTACTTTGAAAAAGGAATATTCTGGAAAAGAATTCCTTTCAACTGCAACAACAGTGATTACGAAAGTTATGCTAACTCAATCTTTGGGCAATTGCACTGCAAGTAAGCTAATTAATATCAAACTTGATGGCAAAATGCCACAAAAATTTATGTCTTTTAGGCAGATGACAGGTGACGAATGGTTCTCTAATTTTGTCGATATTAAATTAGGCTCTTTCTGTAAAATTTTTGAAAAATGTGGTCTTGATGCAGCAATAAGTCATTTGTTTGCGTCTGTTGGGTATAGTTTTTATTACAACAACCCTTCTAGATATGACATCTCCGCATGTTTGACAGAAAATGAGGCGATACATAAAGTGTTAGACAATGCTTTAAGAGGTCAAAATGATAATATTAGACAGAACTATAACCAAAAGGGAGAGTTGTTGTTTAAAGATATTTAGTTGGGTATAATAATCAAGAATAGATATGTCATAGCCAAGATAAAAGGCAATATTCAGAAGATTGCCATCAAGTAATACATGTAATACAGATGTTTGGAAGTCACATTTGGCGACTTCCAAACATTCTAAATCCTTCCAAAATATTTAGAATGAAGTTTAATGAGAAAAAACTAGCTAAATTGCGAATATTTGAAGATGTCCTGCGGGAAAAATATGGCGAACCAGGAAGCGAGGCTCGCAAGGAGTTTGATGCTAGAGACAAGGTCTGGTATTACGCCGAATTGTTGAAGGACGAACGCAAGCGATAAGCATAGAAGAAATTCTTGCCCTTTGCGAATTTTCCAAAATAGACTACACACTGCACTATTTTCTTGCAACATACTGAAATACAAGTATTTGTATTTTAAAAGACAGCACTAATACTACACTGACACTGCACGAAGACTACACGGAACAGTATTCTTTTAAGAAAAAACAGCCTCTTCTATAGCATCCGAGTGCAATGGCTGTGCAGTGTCGTGTAGTCTTCGTGCGGTGTTAAGCCAAGACTACACCATCGTAAATTATTTATCTATAATAAGTTACATAATATCAGTGTAGTGTGCTGGCTTTTTTGATAGCGAGGCTCTGAAAAAACAAGGAGGATGAGTCCATTTTCCTCTGCCGTAGTTGAGGAGACTATCAGGTGATGAGTTTTCACAGAGCAAGGGGTAGCTATGCTTAGTGGAGTTTTGAAGTCTCCGACTGCTGTTGAAGCAAACATCCGCATCATGCGAGCATTCGTATCTATGCGCCATTTTATGGTGAACAATGTGGCGTTTTATCTCTTTAATGAAAAAGTTCCAAGTGGGAGAAATGCCACTTGGAACTTGACGTATTATTTTCTTTTTTCCTTGAAGAACTTCTCGAAGAAGTCCATTTGCTTTTGATTTTGAACAGGACCCAAATGCAGTCCTTCCTTCATAATCATCACCGTTGGTTTACCTTCCTGGTAGGTAGTCCAGAAAGGAAGGCTATCCCCATTTGGATTGCCAGTCTTGGTAAAGTTGATCCAGTAGCGTGACATGATTTGCTCCATGTGCTGCTCCGTCTTGGTCATCTTTCCAGAGCCAAACTTATAGCCATAGATGAATGGCATCTCTGCCACATGGCTGGCTCCTCCCTTGCGGCTTTTCACGATGGTGTTCTCAGAGTCTTGGTCAAAGTAATACATATACACCTTGCCCTTGCCGGTCTTGCTCTGCAGGTTAGCCCAGGCATACGTTCCCCATGCAAAGGAGCCATCACGGAAAATATCGGATTGAGCGAAGTAGGTTTCTTCCTCTGTCTTGGCAGGATAGAGACTGAGAACCTGGTCTGCCCAACTTCCATATATCTCATGGATTCTTTTCTCATAGTCACTTACACTGACAGGGCGGCTAAACATACTTCCTTCGTCGCTGTTGGTTCCTATGATGACATTTACATCATTGTAGCTTCCCTTTTCATAGAGCTTATACTGGTCATCGGTGATGGAGTAGCCGTCAACGTTCGGCCAAAAGGACTCAAAGGCGGTATTCTTCACGATGTCCATAGCTGGAACTTTTCTTAGCTGCTTCAAGTTCTTAGCCTTGAGTTTCTTTTGAAGGAGAAGTCCACCTGCTTCTGCCGCTTTGGTAGTGAGCATGGCTGTGTTACCATTTCTGCTTTCACCCACAGGCCAGAAGGAGCTACCACTTTCGCTGATGGCTCCTCGGAAGAGTCCCTTGGCAAGGGGAGAGGCGCATAGTATACTTACCGAGATACCACCGGCAGATTCTCCAGCAATAGTAATCTTGTCTGGGTCTCCACCGAAGGCAGCGATATTGTCGTGAATCCATTTTAAGGCCATCACTTGATCAAGGATGCCATAGTTACCAGATATGTTCTTGCCTGATTCCTTACTCAGCTTTGGATGTGCCATGAATCCCAAGGCTCCCAAGCGGTATTCTATGCTGCAATAGATGATGCCTTCCTTGACAAAGCTTTCCTGAGTTCCACTGTAGGAGCCAGTAAGAAAGGCTCCTCCATGAATCATCACAAATACAGGGAGTTTGTCATTCTTACTCTTGGCTGGCGTTTCCACACTGAGGTATAGGCAGTCCTCGCTCATGCCCAGCTCTCCACCATTTTGGTTAGGGTCGATGGGCTGTGGTGGACGGTCTCCCCATTTATCTGCTTTGAATACTCCCTTCCAAGGCTTCTTGCTCACTGGGGCTTTCCATCTGAGGTTGCCCACTGGTGCTTCAGCGTATGGGATTCCCTTGTATAGGGCGAATCCTTCATGTTCCACACCTTCAATTTCTCCTTGCTCCACTGTTGTTCTTAGCAGTTGGGCGTTAGCTGCCGATAGGCAAAAGAGTGTCAAGGCGGCTGTCAGTAGATGTCTTTTCAATTTCATTTCTGGTTATTCCATTAATTCCGCAACACTATTATCAATTAAACATTTTAAGCGCCTGAGCAACAAAAAGTTACTCCGGATTTTGCTATGTCAGAATTTTTACTTATCTTAGTGTTGCGAAAAGAAAACAAGCAAAACTCTGATATGACATGGCAAAGATACAAATTAAATCTGAGAAATTCACTCCTTTTGGAGGAATATTTTCGGGTCATGGAGCAATTTGACACCATATTGTCTTCTGTAATCGACTCCACCCTCATAATTTCACTACTCATTTGATGAATCATCTCTCGCTTCATCCGACACTTCGCACTTCTCGCCAGTGTTGGGGAGAATAGATGATCGAGCTTTTTCTTATTGTGATTCCTTGGAGAGTGTTAGTTTTCCGCCAGTGCTTAAAATTATCAGGTAAAGATATTCCGCCAAAACCACCACTAAATGGGTGATATAGGCTAGTTTGGGAGCTGTAATTAAAAATTAACCCCTAAAAAACTGCAAAAAAAGTAGCAATATTTGGTAATTTGCCAAAATATTGCTACTTTTGCATTTATAATATTGCAAACTAGTTTGAAAATCATGTCATTAATAGAAATTAAAAAGGTCGAAACAAAGAAGGACTTGAAGACGTTCATCGACTTCCATTACGACCTCTACGAAGGCAACGAATATGATGTGCCTAATCTTTTCAGCGACGACATGAATACTCTGAGCAAGGACAAGAACGCAGCGTTCGAGTTCTGCGAGGCAGAGTATTTTCTTGCCTATAAGGATGGCAAGTTGGCAGGTCGCGTCGCTGCCATTATCAATCATAAGGCAAACAATAAATGGGGCAGGAAGTCGGTCCGTTTCGGCTGGATTGATTTCATTGACGACCGCGAGGTTTCCAAGGCTCTTCTCAATGCTGTAGAGAAATACGGTAAGGAGAAGGGAATGGAAGATATTGTAGGTCCGCTGGGTTTTACCGATATGGATCCGGAAGGCATGCTTACCTGGGGCTTTGACCAGCTAGGCACCATGCCTACCATTTATAATTATTCATATTATCCGGAGCACATTGAGGCTCTGGAGGGTTTTACCGTAGATAATAAGTATGTAGAGTATAAACTGATGGTGCCAGATACCATCCCGGAGAAATATTCCAAGATAGCGGCGATGATAGAGAAAAGATACAATCTCCATGTCCGCAAACTTACCCGTAAGGATGTTTATCAGGGCGGATACGGACAGAAGATTTTCGACCTCATCAATGATACATACAAGCATCTCTATGGTTATTCCGAACTTTCACAGAAGCAGATAGACCAGTACATCAAGATGTATCTGTCTTTGCTCGACCTGAACTTTGTAACAGCCATAGAAGACTGGACTACCGAGGATCATAAGATGATAGGTATCGGTATTACGATGCCTTCCCTTTCCAGAGCTCTGCAGAAGTGTCATAGGGGCAGGCTGCTTCCTTTTGGCTGGTGGCATCTGCTGCGCGCCATCAAGTTCCATAAAACCAAGATTGTCGACCTTCTGCTCATCGGTATCCAGCCGGAATACCGTGCTAAGGGTGCCAATGCGCTGCTCTTTGCCGACCTGATTCCTATCTATCAGAAGTATGGAATCGAGTGGGGAGAAACACAGGTGGAAATGGAAGATAATGCTGCCGTGCAGGGACAATGGGGCGTCTTGGACCCAGTCCTTCACAAGCGCCGCAACTGCTATATTAAGAGTATCAGGTAAATAGTAATTGTTGTGTTGGCAATTATCTGAAAAACAGAAAATTGCAACATCATTTGCTATGTTATAAGAAAATAAATAAGAATAACTAAGGAGGAAATCATGTCTGAAGATAAAAACTTAGGTAACAGCGAATTGAATGCCGCTGATGAGCTTACCAATGCCCCTCAGGAGCAGCAGCCGGTAGAATATACCGATGATAACATCCGCCACTTGAGCGATATGGAGCATGTACGTACCCGTCCGGGTATGTACATCGGTCGTCTGGGAGATGGAAATCTGCCGGAAGATGGTATTTATGTGCTCTTGAAGGAGGTGGTAGACAACTCTATCGATGAATTCAAGATGGGCGCAGGTGCCCGTCTGGAAATCGATATCGAGGACAATCTGCGTGTCAGCGTGCGCGACTATGGCCGTGGTATTCCTCAGGGCAAGCTCGTTGAGGCTGTAAGTGTGCTGAATACCGGCGGTAAGTACGACAGCAAGGCGTTCAAGAAGAGCGTCGGTCTGAACGGTGTGGGTGTGAAGGCGGTCAATGCCCTCAGTTCCCACTTCGAAGTAAAGTCGTACCGCGACGGAAAGGTGCGCCATCTGAAGTTTGAGAAAGGTATTCTGAAGAGCGACACGATGGAAGATACTGAAGACGAGAACGGTACCTTTATCTTCTTCGAGCCGGATAATACACTCTTCAAGAACTATTCCTTCCACGATGATTTCGTGGAAACGATGCTCCGCAACTATACTTATCTGAACACCGGACTCACCATCATGCACAATGGCCGCCGCATCTTGAGCCGCCATGGTCTGCAGGATTTGCTGAGCGATAATATGACCAACGAAGGTCTCTACGACATCGTCCACATGAAGGGCGAGGACATCGAGATTGCCTTCACCCATACCAACCAGTATGGCGAGGAGTATTATTCCTTCGTTAACGGTCAGCACACCACCCAGGGAGGTACGCATCAGAGTGCCTTCAAGGAGCATATTGCCAAGACTATCAAGGAGTTCTACGGCAAGTATGAGTATGCTGACATCCGAAACGGACTGGTGGCTGCCATTGCCATCAACGTAGAAGAACCGGTCTTCGAGAGTCAGACCAAGATTAAGCTCGGAAGTACTACGATGACGCCGAATGGTGGCGAAACCATCAATAAGTATGTGGGCGATTTCCTGAAGAAGGAAGTAGACAACTATCTCCATATCCACAAGGATGTGGCTGAGATTCTGGAGAATAAGATTAAGGAGAGCGAACGCGAGCGCAAGGCGATGGCGGGCGTTACCAAACTCGCCCGTGAGCGTGCCAAGAAGGCGAATCTCCACAACCGCAAGCTCCGCGACTGCCGCATCCATTTCAGCGACGCCAAGAACGAGCGCAAGGAGGAGAGTTCCATCTTCATCACCGAGGGCGATTCTGCCAGCGGAAGCATCACCAAGAGCCGCGATGTGAATACCCAGGCGGTGTTCTCTCTGCGTGGTAAACCGCTCAACAGTTTCGGTCTTACCAAGAAGGTGGTTTATGAGAACGAGGAGTTCAATCTGCTTCAGGCGGCTCTCGATATAGAGGACGGCTTGGATTCATTGCGTTACAACAAGGTGATTGTGGCAACCGATGCGGATGTCGACGGAATGCACATCCGCCTGCTCATCATCACCTTCTTCCTTCAGTTCTTCCCAGATCTTATCAAGAAGGGCCATGTCTACGTGCTTCAGACCCCATTGTTCCGAGTGCGCAACAAGCGAACCAAGATCAAGAACAAGCAGGCGGTGGCTGATGCGGATGCAAAACTGGGAAGCAAGGAGAAAAAGAGCGATTTCATCACGCATTACTGTTACAGCGATGAGGAGCGCCAGCAGGCGATTCGCGATTTGGGCCCTGATCCTGAAATCACCCGATTCAAAGGATTGGGAGAGATTTCGCCTGATGAATTCGCCCATTTCATCGGTCCCGACATGCGGTTGGAGCAGGTTACGCTGCATAAAACCGATCAGGTGCAGAAGCTGCTGGAATATTATATGGGTAAGAACACGATGGAGCGCCAGAACTTCATCATTGAAAATCTGGTGATAGAAGAGGATATTCCGGAGGAAGACTCAGCACCGCTGGATTAAATGAAGTGAAGAGTGAAGAACGAAGAGTGAAGAATTCAAGTGCTTTCGGGGGGTAACCATTGAAAAAAGCGCTGTTAACTGTTAACCTGTTAACTCTTGAAGGATTTCTCTCTTTTATAAACTTTAAGTTTTAAGAAATGAAGAAATATCTATTCATAGCACTGGTAGCATTCCTGGCAGTAACTTCTGCCAGTGCCCAGTTGCGTATCAAGATGGGCAAGAACAGCCCGATAGAGAAGTTGGGAAGGGCTGAAATCGCCATTACCAACCTTTATGTGGATAGTGTGGATGAGAATAAGCTCGTAGAGGACGCCATCCGAGGCATGCTCGAAAAGCTTGACCCTCATTCTTCTTACGCTACAGCCAAGGAAACCAAGGCGATGAACGAGCCGCTGAACGGCAGTTTTGATGGCATTGGCGTGCAGTTTAACATGGTAGATGATACGCTGCTCGTTATCCAGCCGGTTACGAACGGACCTTCTGAGAAGGTGGGAATCATTGCCGGCGACCGCATTGTGGCTGTAAACGATACTGCCATTTCGGGCGTTAAGATGAGCAAGGAGGAAATCATGAAGCGCCTTCGTGGTCCTAAGGGAACAACGGTGAACCTTACCATCGTGCGCCGTGGCATCAAGGATAAGCTCATCTTTAAGGTAAAGCGCGATAAAATTCCGGTAACTACGATGGATGCGGCTTATATGATTCGTCCGGGCATCGGATACATCCGATTGGGAAGCTTCGGTCTTACCAGTCATAAAGAGGTAACAATAGCGATGGATTCGCTGAAAAAGAAGGGAATGAAGGACCTTATTTTCGACCTTGAGGATAATGGCGGAGGCTATCTTCAGGCTGCGGCTCAGATTGCCAACGAGTTCCTGCAGAAGGGCGATCTCATCGTTTATACCAGCGGTCGTGCTGCGCCTCGCCAGGAATACAAGGCGCAGGCTAACGGCAGATGGCGCAAGGGCAAGGTGGTGGTGCTCACCAATGAGTTTACCGCTTCTGCCGCCGAGATTGTTTCCGGAGCCATCCAGGATCAGGACCGTGGCGTAGTGGTTGGTCGCAGAACTTTCGGCAAGGGATTGG
>ULQU01047283.1_pt1 | contig 14079 bp, 20 predicted proteins | sample 1954841 | NCBI WGS metagenome assembly ULQU01 (sample SAMEA4835664, study PRJEB28245) | human gut metagenome | biome: gut microbiome; material: fecal sample | place: Denmark | collected 2008
TCGTGTTCAAAAATCAACACTCAATATTATTTCTTAGTCGCTCACGGATTTCAAACAACTTCCATCCTCTCTTTGCCTTGATATGAACAGAAGACTTCAAGAAGTTGAGCATTTATAATATAGAAATGATACCAAGTAATAAGCTTAGCACTCCCAAAATAGCACCAAGCCATCCCAAGCGAACACTTAACTTCGAGATTTTATCTCCTGCAACAAGCATGTCATTAGCCATCTTGATATGAACTAATGTAGCATTAGCCCGTCTGCCCTGAAAGACATTTTCCACTCGCTCCTTTATCACCTTTATATTATTTATAGCATTGTCTGTATTAAATGCACATGCCTGTAGCGTATGGTTATCACCAAGAGCTTTGTGATAAGAAACATTGTTATGAGAATACAATAAAGCACGATAATAGACAACCTCCCCTAAGATATCTATACATCTTGCATCAAAACTTTCAAACTTTTCCTTGTACAAGACATCACGATAATCTGGTGAATCCAAGATACTCATAAGATAGGATGCATCAAATTCCAATTGTTCAGTAAAGTCTCGGAATCGTTTTTCATATTGGCGCAAATAAAATATTAAAGGTTTGTTGTCTGGAGAAGAAATCTGAGAGTCGCTTTCCTCCGTACATACATAAGCATCAAGAATGGAATCACAGTCATCCGTATGATTCTTATGTTCATGATAAAATCCTTTGACATAATGATATATGGGGTTTGTCAAAGCCTTAATTAGCAATTCTGTATCAGCAACAGACACGTCAAATGAATAGAGGATAAAGCCATTATCGTTAGAACCCTTATGCATCAAAGAAAATTCCACATCAATTCCATGCAAGGAGAGAATTACGATAATGTTTTCTTGTGAATCTAACTTCAATGACAAATGGCACTGGCATCCTACTTCATCAGAAATATCTTCTTTTTCTAAAAAGGTATTCTCTGACAAGGGAACTGGTGCCACATGATATATGGATGGAATCCAAAAAACGCAATAACCTTTCATCATTTATACCCCTAAAGCATAAAAGCATTGTCCATCTAGTCGTTCCAAACGAGTTGGCTCACGATAGAATTTTTCCTGCTCCTTGCCAAGCTTGGTTATTTGCCAAGTAGAGTTTACTTGTTCCAACTTATCTTTTGTAATGCCTTTCTTGATAAAGCCCATACGACAGAATTGATTGAAGAATTTTTCTCCAATCTCGCCGATCAATTCTTTTTTGCCACCATGTTGTTTCTTTGCAATAAACAATATGGCTTCTTTTCTATCGTTAATCATAATTCCTATCTCCTATTATTTTATATCTTTTCGGCTGCAAATATACGACTTTCTTCCGTAAATACCAAGGAATTAAGAGAAAATCTTCACTACGCAACCAATTTATAAGTTATCAACCTATTTTGTTTCGACTCCCCTGTCCCTCTCTTGCGAAGAGGGGTCCTTACCCTATACCCAAGCCCTAAATCCCCACCATAGGGATTAGGGATGTAACCGCCCCTACTCGGTGCTGTTTTTCTAAAATCATCCCGTCCTTCTTTACCATTAAAGAAGGCTCCACCTCTCATCTCGGTCTTCTCCCCTCAGGGAAGAAGAGGAAAACCGCCCTCAGGTGCTCAGAACCGCTACGCTATAAGGTTGGCGGGGCATCAAAGCCCTCGCCATGGTTGTGCGGGATGGGACCGCTCTGATTATAGAGTATCATAGTGATGCTATCTTATCTGCTTATACATCTCCTCTAAACTATCAGCAATACAACTCGCATCATCCAACTGATTACATAGATATGTTGCTTGAGGCTCAGGATTGTTATTTCGAATCATCGTTTTCAAAGTTTCTACTATAATCTTCTTTTGAGCAGATTCTTTAATATTTATATTGTAAGCCATCATACATTGAAATTATTGTAACTATGATATTTGCTTCAAATCACTGGTGTTTAAGATGATAATCGAAAATACAATTATGGCTCTTATCAATAAGATTCTCAATCGTCAAATTCTCCAAAAGATTATACTTTATAAGTAAATCTCTTAATTTTGGAAAAGAAAAACTATTATAGAAAACCATTAATAATTCTCTTGTAGACATCTGAGCTTGAACAAATTGGACCAATTCGAAATATCTTTTGGATATTTGCTGCCTTACAACATAATTCTCTATATCATTTAAATCCTCTTCTTCTGACTTACTCACAAAACGTAATATTCTGTATAAATGCCTAAAATAGTTACCACATTCTTCATGAACATTGAAAAAACGTCGATAAACAAATTCAATTTTCTGTTCTACATTCAAATGTTTATAAGCCTCAAACTCTTCATTAGTTATCTTATACTTATCATTCAGAAAACAGAACTTTGATTGCGTCTTTATTGTTTCAAAACTAAACCGATATAGGTTACCATTAGAATCCTCAAAATAGTTTTCCGAATGAGCATCGCAATAAGCAAGTTGATCATCAATTTCTTCTGGATCATATGCGTGGCAATAATGTCCATATTCCATCGAATCAAATAGATTCTTTAAAACAAAGCTACCCATTCTAAAAAAATCCTGTCCTTTCACTGGAATTTTTTGTATCTTTGTTGGATTTTGCATGTCAACACCTTCGTAGTTTGTAAACAAAGAGTTTTTAATATCTCTTTGTTCTTTCAATAATTCGAAAAATGTTGTTTTAAATTGCTCTTGTCGTTGTAAGTCAACTTGCTTTGCATTAAACTTCAATTGCTCAATTAAAGTATATGCAAGTAGAACGATACTTACTATGCCAACAATAGGCGCTGTTGTGCCACCTATAGTGTCTCCAATTTGACCCGTATTCATAAAAGATAACTTATCACAAAAGGGTCTCGTTAAAAGATATGGTGCGAGCAATATCGCTACAAGACATAAGCAGACGCAAATTATTATCTTTCCTTTTGAATATTTCATTTGTATACAATTTAATCAAGAATAGTCTATTAAAGTGTAACCATCTATATTTCCATACACCCTCTGAACCGCCTTTTTTTAAAGGCGATTCAAGAGATGTTAAAAATAAAAAATGATTGGATTTAACATTTATTTTTGCATAACGCAAGGCAAAAGTGCCACTTTTTCTGCTGTACAAACAGGCTTGGCAGTAAGACGACTAACTAGCTCCTTGATGTAACACCCAGGAGATAACTTGTTCATATTACAGCTTTCTATGACAGAAAACATGAAGGCATAGTCAAGCGCAGAATCTTCACTGCCGATGTTCAGACAGTTCTTAAGATTCAGCTTGATGTGTCTCATCATTTGTTCTGCCAGGTTGTTAGACAACTCAAGGTTGCCATCCTGCAAAATGGTTTGCATTGCCGACCATTCAGTCTTGATATATTTAAGAGCCTTCTTTGTCAAAGCGCCCAAGCCTTTGTAATTCGATCTAGCAAATCGCTCAAACTTCTCCTTGATTCGGTCCATGATAGGCTTGCTCCTTTGAAGCCTTTCCACAAGAACCTGGTCGGCTGTTAAACCAGCCTTCTTACAGTCATGCTCGATTCCAAATAGTCTACCTATCTCATCGATAAACCACATAAACAAGAAATGATTCTCTTCCAAGGACTCTAAGGTCTCATCAATCATCCAATTGTGAGTCTTCTTGATAGTCGCCTCCCAGACATCTTTCATTTCCTTGCGGATATAAGAGATTATCTTATGTACGATAACTCTCAAGGTTTTCTCATTCATATTCAATCCCATATGAGATAGCTTCTCTACAATTCTCGTAAATGGAGTATTGTAAGCGAAATGCTCGGTAAGAACATAAGTTATCTGTTCCAAGTCAAACGTAACTTCATTTCGTCATTCATGCCTACAAAGGTACTACCTTTTTTCTGACATATGCAAGTTTTTTCGAAGTTTTTCATAACTAAAACACTAATAAACAGATAGTTAAGCAATTAAGCAACATCTTCTTTTATCTGCATTTAGTGACCATCAAACTTCTCGTTAGAGGCTGTTGCATTTAGCTGAATACCCATGTTTTGCAACATCACTTTTGCAAAAACATTTGCCATATTGCTTTGGTTTTGCATATTCTGATAAGATTCCAAATCCCAAAATAGATAGGTATCCCAAATACCTAAATCTATCTCTTTCTTTAGAGTAGTCATTTTCTCTGGAATTGCCTTTCCATTAGCATCGAAATAAGTATCCCAATTGGTACGTAGTCTAAAGACGCTTATAACATTAAACTCACCTGGGGTAAACAACTCTATAGGAAAATTAGGATGATTAATGACATTATTCGTTTTGTCATAATCACATTTAGAAAAGTCTATATCTACATATTTTTTAGCTACAGCCCTAACTGCCAACAAACGAGAATTGGAAGAGAAATAGGCATCAACATCTGAGAAAAATAATTCATCACAATTACCCTTATTGATTTGTTCTATCATCAAATTGATCGTATCTCGGTAAATTTCCTCGTGCTCAAACCGAACATGTTCAATACAAAACACATCATCAACAGGTTTTACAATAGGAATACCAAGCTTACATAAAGCAACTAATATTGCTCTTTTCTCTACTATGTTAATCTTATTGTTAAATTCCGAAGCAGCCAAGTCATAAGTCTGTCTTTTCTTTGCATAATTCAAGAAGATTTCCAATGCCTTGATTGCTATACGACGTACCTTGACGATTTTTCGGCTTTGAAATCGGTAAGAAAACCATGCTCCAAAGAAACCACCAGCGATAGCACTCACAACTATAACGACTATTTTAACTAATATAGAAACCATAATATTCCTCCTAATTTTTATATTTATTTTTTAAAGTCCATTACATACACTAAATGAGTTTGTGTAGGTTTATTTCCACTATGCATACTTTTCTATTTTTCTTGCTATTATCGCAAACTCATTTATCTTATTGTATATCCACATATAAGCAGTACCGTAAGTATCCGCTCAACGTCGTATTGCATATCTCAAAATAATATTGTAACTTTGCACGGCGGCATCATTTTTCTAATTTTGAGACTAGAATACAAAGTTTAGCCCTCCATCAGCACAAGCTAATGGTGGTTATACCTTAATTTGACTAAATTTGAAATTCATTTTTATTGTTCCTAATCTTCCCAGAACTCAGGAAGAAGAGTATATAAGCCTTCTTACCCATCACCATGTCACGGATCAAGCGTTCGGTATCATTGTTGTCCAAAGGCATATCTGGGATGTCCATATAATTGGTCAGCTTATCATAGATATAGATGGTTTCACGTTCTTCCTTACTAAAGACTACCCGCTCACGCTTTTGAGTAAATATCATTCTGACAAGAGAGGCTATCTGTTCGGTCTTAGCTCCGCTTTTTTGTCTACATCAGACTCACGCATATTCTTCGCCTCATTATCACCGATTACAACCTCGGCGAACTTTGGCTTACTGCTTAATTGTTTCTTACCTTGTACCATAATTAGAATATTTAAATTAACGATGCAAAGGTACGAAACTTTATTTAGGCGCACAATACGGCTTTCACCGAATACTTACATTGCAGAGCCTCCGGCTCTGCTAATATGTTATCGACTGGCATGTCAGGGATTTGCTCCTTGACAATGCTGATATATTTCTCGTTTGTCACTACACACATGTTTTCGACAGGGCAGATTGGCTTCAATCTATCTACTGTAAATTGAATGAGGGAACGGCCGACTCCCATCACATCAATAAACTGCTTTGGGTAATCGGGGGTTGACATAGGCCAGAAGCGGCTACCTACGTCGCCAGCCATGATAATAATATGTATGTCGTTGAAATTATTCATTCTTCCAATGATTATATTTAAATCATGGTTAATCGTATTGGGGGTTATCAACAGTTCTTTCGTTTGATTGATGCTTATTTCCTTCGTTTACCGATTTTCCTTTTTATCAAACCTGTATTCACCGTAAGAGGTGACAAATAATAACAATTTGTCTCAATGTTTAAAATATCAAGAAATTGTTTATGAGAAAGTTTTTTGTGTAAGCCGATTTTGTAATGTCCACCTTTCGTCATATTAATATCTAAATGGTGAACAGGATGCAAACTTCCATTAGCTTTTGCCATATCATAATCATAGCGTAAATAACATGGTTCAGAATGTAACAAATATTCTACTGTTCGAAGTGACATTTCCGAATAAGGATTATCACTTTCAAACCATACATCCACAAAGGTTGCATTATGTTTGAGTTCATTCATAATACTTAAACATTCTGATATGATATCACTTCTAATTTCTGTACCATGCTTATCTATATAGAGTTTGACATACCCCTGCTTATATTTTATATTAAATGGAAAAGATATAGAAACATATTTATTCGTTGAAATGAAAATATTAGCCCGAGAATTCTTTCCCACTTCAACCAAAAGGAATGGTTCCATGGCTTTATCTATGTTAAGAACTTCCATACGAGATGAAGCATCTAAAATTTTTCTTGCCACTGCCAAAATCAGAGCTGCAAAATCAACAGAACTCTCATTATGAGTTTTAAATACCTCAAACTCAAAATCATATATTTTCCGAATTATAGGTATATTCTTCATGCCATATCTTTCAATGTATCTATCAACTTCAATATCTTATCATACTCAGCATCTTTGAACTTTTCTACATTTATGAGTTCTGAAATATTTTCCTGTTTTGCTAAATCAAATATTCCTATTTCTTTGAATGCACGATCAATCTTGTCTTTAAGAGATTCCACTCTCTTAGCATTAACCACCCAACGATGCATCTTAGCTTTTTCTTCATCAGAAGGAGCTTTTACCGAAATATTTTTATTTTTCAAGGTATTAGAAATTCCTTGAACCATTTCATTAGATATACCATTATCATGTTCTGACACTATAAGATACGACCTAATAAAAGAACGCGTTAGCATTGTATAAAGAGTATTTCTGTAAGATATAGATCGTTTCAATTTATTCGAAATACAAATAACTATTGGAAATTCCAAGCCTTTTGCATTATTTCTATTTGTTACAAAAACACGTCCCTTTTCCTTTTTCTTTGTCTCTATAGCAATATTAGTTTCCCATTTACAAGATTGATAAAGCAAGCGCTCTACCTGTGGTATATAATCGTATATATAACTTTCGTCATCCAAGAATATTATACACAAATCTTCAGGATTCAAATCAGGGAAATCCTTTTTAATTTCACGTATTATATTTATAAGAGAATCGGACAAACTTGACGAGCGAACAATTGAAAAACATTTTTCATTATCATCATCATCAAAACGATGTAATGGATAGCGAGTCAAATTATATATATCATTATTTTTATTTACTATATAACCACATAATGCCCATTCTTCATCGTTCAACCACCAAAGCTTTTCTTTCTCATAAAGTCCTAATCCCAAGGCATGAGCTATCATCAATGTCTTAGGATCCGTCCTGTAACAGTTGCTTAAAAGAAATGTTGGCTTGTTTTCATGCTTTGTATGCTCTTCGAAAATACTTTGAAAAATATCACCTGCAACATATACTTTTTCCTTTGTGACAAATTCACATAGTTGGAAAAAAGATTCGTCAAAATCTTGACTCTCATCAATAAACATATAAGAAAATACAAAGTTTACTTTTTCTTTTTTCTTCAACTGATTTATTGCATTTTTACATGCTGAGTCAAAAGAGCCGCTTTGCCTAAAATTAAGGAAATCCAAATCATTTTGTTCACATATATATCTATAGATACCAGACATCGGATATGCAGACTTACCCCAAGCATTAACACACAAAAGTTTTTCTGGATCTATCTGCTTCTTAACTTGCATAAAATCAAAAAAGACTTTTATTCTTTTATTAAGGCTATCAGCTAACACTCGATTATGGCATGTGATACCTATAGGAAGTTCTGTCCCTTTCAAATAAACATCTTTCAATTTATGCAGAAGCAGCTCTGTTTTTCCTGTTCCAGATAGTCCTTGTATAGTTATACGCTTTTCACCATCATCCATATTGCCATATATGAATCTAGTCTGTTGTCCATCGAACATTTGGATTTTTTGTTTGACTCTCTCTAAAATACTAAGTTGTTTATCTATAGTTATATTAGAAACGTCATTAATACTTCCTATAAACAAAGTTATAATTAAATCCAACAAACGGGAAGGAGTATCAGAATCCAATAGAATATCAGAATCAATCCAATGACGAAAATCAGTAATCTCCTCTAAATAATAACTACAAGTTATCTTACTTTCCCATGTTCGAGGTCTTCCAATAACATTCCGATAGCCATAAGAATCACTCAAAGAACCTATATCTTCCATAACATCTTGCCTGTATGCCAGAAATTGATCATTGTCAATATCTGAAAAAGCAACAAACGTTATCTTCTTTCCACGAGTCAATATGATACAGACATCATCAATATCATATGTGTACTTTGCATCTGTCAAGGGGCCTTTCAGAACATAAACTTGCTGCTGCGCTTGTTCTGAAAAAGACTTTATTTTTTGCAAGAAAGTTCTATTTTTAGAACTCTCTACTATGTCTGAAAAAAAATAATCCATACTTAAATAATTAATTATATTTCTCCTATTATATAAATAGCAGAATAGTTATATTTTTATACTTATGAAACAGAAAACCTGTAATATTTGGCTACTTGATAATCAAATATTGTGACATTACTTCCATTTACAGTAACATTAAAATAACTTGCAGTATGATAGTCAAAACCATCTATAATATTAACACCTTTTCGAAGATTTATATAAGATGTCGTTGAATAATCAAACAAATTGGGCAAATAGCCTGATACATAACAACTTCGCCTGTAATCAAATAGAGATATATAATTCCCTCTAAAAGTACAACCCATATTATAGAAGCCACCTAATGTATAATCAAAAACACCATTGGCAGCCTTGCCAGCAATCATCATATAAGCAATTGCTGCAACACACCTCCTTGTCTCATTAATCATGACTATTATCTCCTTCTGTTTGTGCTACATCTGCGGACATATCATCTGGTGATTTGAATGGCGGCCGAGGCGGAACTGGTGCTGAAGGTAAATGCTGCATCTGCAACATTACGATTTGAGCCTGATTGGTAATATTTTCGCAAGCTTGATTAGATTCGGACAAAAGTTGATGAATCCGATTAGCTTCATTTTCGGCCTTACCTAACATTTCATCAATCTTGAATATTGAGTATAACGAAAAGACAAGAAATACTATCATCAAACAACTCGCCCATAACATCAAAATATTAAACTCCGCTTGTAACTTGTTATATTCAGTTTCCAAATTTCCTTCGACTTCTCCATTACGGCATAATCAATGCTTAACAAGAACAACGTATGACTTAGTATAAATCCACGTTGATATCGAATGGACTATCAAAGTCTTTCAGCATAGCATGCTTTGTATCTTTTTCTGAGAGATTGGCATGTACTGTTGGGATTTTCCAATCGATACCGAGGGTATCATCGAGGATACTGATGCCTCCATCGGCCTCTGGATGATAGAAGTTATCACACTTGTATTGGAAGACGGCTGTTTCTGAAAGGACGGCGAAACCATGAGCAAAGCCCTTGACAATGATTGCCTTCTGTCAGTTCTACAGCCACATGCTTGCCATAGGTTGGCGGGGCATCAAAGCCCTCGCCATGTTTTGCGGAATGGAACCGCCTGGGGAAGAACTTACCTATTCGCTCACAACATCCATGTAGATAAGAGAAGCCATTACTTATAACATATCCTGCTATTCCATAAATAACAGACAGGAATAATGCTATAATTCCCAATGGATTTCTTATAAAATTATCAACTTGTTTCATTTACTACTTTTCTTCTCGGAAATATAATTTATAATATGAAAGACCTTTGTCTTGATCATACCCTTTCACTATATTTTCTTCACCACCCTTTATCAGAACTTCAAAATCATCATCAAGCTTCAATTTTGATTTATTACGATACTTCTTCAACTCTTTTCCTACCTTTTCAACATTAGGTACAAAAATACTATCTAACTTATCCTCGTCAAAATTGGCTTGTTTTTGTCGATATTCAGAAAATTGCTGACGAATTTTTTCTTCATCAAACACAACATTAGTTATCTCCTCAAGCGAAGTCTCTCCTAACGTCATTGCAGACAAAACTCTATCAATCATATTAGCCTTATCTTTCTTAGCTATAGCTTCGTTTTTCGTAATAAACGTACCACAAAGCTCTACGACACGATTGGTTTTATAATTATTGTCATTTATCAATCTGATACCAAGAAAATCTTCATTCCAGTATTTGACATCAATTTTTTTCTTTGAATTGAACAATGAAATCAAATAACCATTCTCTGAATCTGTATTTATGATAAGACATCCCTTATCAATACATCCCATCCCTTTTTCTGAAGAAAGACGATAAATACCACCCTCATAGTTTACCTTCAAAAAGGTATCTGCCTTCTCTGATTTGAAAACACCTATAGCATCCACTTCCTTGTCATCTACAAGAACTCCTTGCAAATATGCCATATATACTATCCCAGAACGAATATTCTTTGAGACACCTTGGTTGAAGAGGTGTTTTGCTATATTTCTAGACATCGAAATGAATGTATCACGATCTTCAAATACTTTTTGAGAAAAGGAAAACATTTCATTGTATGATAAATCTATATCATGTACATAATGCCAAGATGCTTCATGAGGCATCTTCTTTAATAGATTATCTAACAATTTGCATGTTGTTATTTCATTCATTTTCACTTCTTGACTGGATAGGACCAAAGATTCTTCCAGACATTTGTTCCCTATGCCATGTATCATAAGATGACACAGAGAGGTATCGCTGAAATTAATTTTCATGTTGATGTAATAAATTAAAAAATATGAGAAGCAAATACAATAACCCATAAAGGAAGTATACAAAAGCTCCTATAAATATAGAAATTACAAATTCTGTTATTGAATATGTTGTTATCTTCCAAAAGTTTAAATTACCAAGTATGTATGCACAAACTGTTAAGACCAGTGAGAAGATGATAATATTACGATTATATACTATAAAACGGTTAAAGGTTTTCGTCCTTCGCTTCATGCGGCGAATAGTTTCACTGGAGCTTTGGATGACAATACCAAAGAAAGTCAGCAAGACTCCAAAACATAGAGATCCAAAATCCACAAAAGATTTTATGAATTCTTGGAGTTCTTCCAATGAACCTAAGAAAGAAGCATACTTAAAACTGAGAATAGCGACTACTATAGCTCCTAATAGTGGAGCCTTATAATCGAAAAATCTACTCATTGCTTATACATCTTGCAACTTCCTGACGTATGTTCTGATAGACCTTACGCAGTTCCTGCCTGCGTTCCACTTCTTGCAGATTGCTATTAAGACTATTTGATGTCAAGCGGAAATAAGGTTTGAATACATCTGCAACCAAATCTATCGTTTGAATCGAAGAAGAATCTTCTGGATCAGAAGAATATCCTTTAATCCTTACCTTTTCCACATTACATTTCATTCGCCCTTGAAGCAAAGTCCGAACAGACCTCAAATGTCCTTTTATTGTTCGAATCGAAAGTCCATCTTTGTTAACTTGCTTACCGAAAGTACTCATTTTTATCTCGAATCTATCAGATTTAGCTTTAACAGCTTCCGTAGCACATTTTTTTGATATTCCATAAAGACTACTGTTTTCATCTGCCAACTCTTCCAAAATTGCTTTTGGATTGGTAAATTCAGCAATAAACTCTTTATAATATCCCATGTTAAGAGCTCTTTCATATTCTCCTTTTCGTAGGATTGCGACAAAGTCGAGTTCTATTTTGATGTCTTCATGTTCATCTTCATCTTGATTCCAGATTTGTATGAAGAATTTGGCAAGAGTATCTATGAAGCAACCATTTTTGTTCCGCTCATAAAACAATATATTCAGTTCCTTATCATATAGAAAGGCATTGCCGAAAGATAGTTTCTCATGATCTATATCAACCGACAAAGCTGAAAATTCTCCAGTCTGATCATTGCGTTTGGGTGGTATATCCTTATTTTGTCCTGTTACAACAATACCTTCTTGACAATTTTCAAGATTGCCACTGCCATAAGTCTTCACGATATATTCTTTATCACTATAATATACCGTTTTACCAGACATATAAGACAAGATATCTGAAAAAGTAATTTCAGAATCGTTCTGAGACAAGCATTTAACCCTTGGGGTCAACACTTCAACATATTTCTTCTTTCGTGCTGCCATAATATATATATTTAAAATTCTTTTCTATCACTTGAGTAGGAAAGTAAATACAAAATTATCTTTAAGAAAAAAACTATTAATTTTATGATTAAAAGACAACAATAGATGATAGGCATCTATATGTTACCTACTTGTATCACAAGGAAAAATATCATCAATTTTTTCCTTCATCATATTAAAGGAAATATTATGTAAAGAAAAGACCATATTATTCCAGACCTTTTTAGAAACACCAAAGTACTTATTATAGATTTCTTCACTTATTTCATTGTTACTATCAAAATACAAAGTATGTTTCTCACCTAGAATATCTGTGTATTTTATCTTTAACAAAATAATTTTATCAAAAAAATATAAGCCATCTCCGTTCTTAGACGTCTGTATCGCTTGCATATAATTCTCAGCGAAAAATCTATTGTTACCAGTACCCCACATACGTTCAATCATGGTGTCATTAGAATTATCTATAACAGAAGAATTAAAATAGTCTGATACTTCAGCATAAATAGTATCATTTTGCAATTCCTTGTTGCGAGCCAATCTATAGAACACAGAAGTAGATATTGCACATGTTTGAAATCTTGATCCATAATTATGCACCTCTAGTATTTCTGTTCCAAATTTTCCATCGTTGCTATCTTGCTGCTGCCAAATTTTGGTAACAAATATAGGTTGGTTTTGCTTCTTCTGTATATCAGTTTGTTCTCGATATATCTTAGTTTGTTGATAAACAAAATAGGCACTAATCACAGAAGTGATGATAGTAGCACCTCCTATAAAGATAGAACTAAGTAAAGCTACCAATTCTTTGTTTTTCAAAAGATACTTCGCTATAGTTTTCATACTACAAGTTTTTAATCTTTTCATAACCGAATACACATGTATTTCACCAATACAGTTTTACCACTATATTACAAGTAGTTACACCTATCAGTTTTTTGAAAAAAGTTATTCTTGTATCGTTTGCAGGGTGAAGGATTACTTTGCACATTCCTTCACCTCATCTGTTCTTTCAACATAGTAACACGGAAGAATAGAGTAAAATTCCTTATCTTTCATGCGGGTAAGAAAGTCTGCCCTATTTGCTAAAACCATCAAGCACGTCTTGCTTGATTCTCTTAGCAACATCCAATTGTTCTTCGCGAACCATTATATGAATATACATATCGTTACCACAAGCATCAATGCAAATTGGTAAATCAACAACATTCATATCTAATAACCCTTGAAGCTTTTGAAACAAACTTGTAAAAAGTCTGTTACGATAATACTGTACCGAAAAGCCTTCTGCCTTTTTACGAGCATTCATCGGAACATCGGCTATATCATCGCATACATAATACAATATCGCATTGTCATGAGACCTGAAGAAGCTATAAATTTGATTAGAGATAAGTGATAAATCCCGAATCCCTGTCACATGTTTATAACTACCTATTCTGTTGAGATATATTCCCCATACCTCAACATCAGACTTTTCTAAGGCGGAATTTATTTCGGATGACAAAAATCTCGCTCCATCATTCAGAATTCGCACGATATATATATCACCCGTTTTGCTTGTAAATCTATATTCAAATGCATCCATTACATAGCAATATCACAAACCTCACATCCTCGTTTTGCCATATCTTGCAGCTGAGCTGCCTTATATGCCTTCATACGCTTCACCCACTCTGCTACCTTTGGGGAATCGCTTTTAATAACTAATGTTTCTTTTATTTCTATCATTGTATAACCTCCTATAATAAAGACTGCTGCAAAGATACTACTTTCTGACGTAAACACCAAGGAATTAAGAGAAAAAATGCATTTATTAACCTATA
>ULQU01033803.1_pt1 | contig 14034 bp, 11 predicted proteins | sample 1954841 | NCBI WGS metagenome assembly ULQU01 (sample SAMEA4835664, study PRJEB28245) | human gut metagenome | biome: gut microbiome; material: fecal sample | place: Denmark | collected 2008
ATCATGGGGTTTTTGTCAAACCCCCTTAGCGGAGAGAGAGGATCTTGATGCCGATTTTCAAGCGTTTTCCTCTCAAAAAATTGGTGGGCCGAAAATCTTTTGCCACCATTTTTGCCACCAACAGCCTGCTTTGATGCTCCTGATTTGGCGTTTGCTGCTACAAAAATAGCTAAAATTTCGAATATTCCAAACTCGACGGCTCATTCTTTCATCGAAGCGCAAAAAGTCGCTGTACGGGGCTAAAATGAAGGCGATGCGGATCAACAATCTCCGCATCGCCTTTCCTGTTTTTCGGGTCGGCCGGATGGATTTACATGCGGACGAATGTGTTTGGCTGTGACCGTTTGTGTCTACTCCTCCGGATAGATCATGCGGATGGTCGCACCGCCGTCGACGGTCAGCGTCTGGCCGTTGATGAAGTCGTTCGCCTCGTCGCACAGGAAGAGGCAGGTGCGGGCAATGTCCTCCGGGGTGCCGACGCGCCCCGAGGGGTGGAACTGGTGATCCTCGGGGCGCAGCTGCTCCTCCTCGCGGACGTGGATCCATCCCGGGGCAATGGCGTTGACCGTGATGTGCAGCGGCGCCAGCGAGACGGCCAGCGCATGGGTCAGCGAGTAGATGCCGCCCTTCGAGGCGGAGTAGGCCTCGGTGCCGGCCTCGCTCTGCAGGTAGCGTGTCGAGCAGAGGTTGACAATGCGGCCGTAGCTGTGGTTGCCGTTCTGCTGGCGGTGGAGGGCCAGCCGGCGCGAGGTGATGAAGGCCGGGCGCAGGTTGGTGGCCAGAACGCGGTCAAACTCCTCGATCGAGAGTTCGGTGAGGGGTTTGAAGAGGCTGATCCCGACGTTGTTGACCAGGATGTCGATGTCGCCTTGTGCAGTGAAGAGTTGCTCCATGCACGCTTCGAGGCTTTGGGCGTCGGTGACGTCCACCTCGCAGAAGCGGGCACCGGTCTGGGCGGCGGTCTGCGTGCCGAGTCGGGAGTCGATGTCGCAGAAGGTGACCTCGTCGCCCCGGCGGGCGAAGGCTTCGACGATCGCCCGGCCGATTCCGTGGGCACCGCCCGTAACAAATACGCGTCTTTTCATAGGTTCGGATTTTTCACAAAGATAATGCAAAGGTCTCCATCGCGGCAAATTCGCCGGGGTGGTTTTAGCGAAGAAGAGTGCGGAACGTGTCTCCTCATGCCCTTCGGGAGCTCCTCTTTCGGCCGGCTTTGGATGGGTCCGGATGGGTTGGGGGTGTGTTGAATTTGGGGTACGGAGGGACCGGATCGGGAATCGAATGAAGAGGGGGATTGCCCGTGCCGGATTCGGGCACATTCCGTCATTGTTCAATTCGTCCAAACTTTGGCCCAGTCTCCCGCGCGTGTGATGTCTTTAATTCGCCGATTATTAAACAGATAATGACCTTATGAAAATGGCCGCTTTTAAACAATTTGACATGAAAATTTTTTGGTTGTGCAGTCCATTTTATATACCTTTGCCTCCGAGATGTGTGATTTCTTGAGAGAGAGTGGACGGTTTGCGGATTTCTGTCCGCTCTTTTATAAGTATTCGTGGAATGGATGAATTTTCACGAATACGCTTGATGGAAATTCAAATTATTGTGTGTCAGCGTATTGCGTTTGCTCGCTGACAAGGCCGCGTATTGCTTCCAAGTGAAGTTTGCGGGCCGTTTTCTCCCTGTGGAACAGATCATGGCAGTTTCGAACAGCAACTCCTGGAACTGGGCCGATTCGCTAACGCAACAACTTCGGGCCAAAAAGAACAGCCATACCGTCCGTTGGTATGTGCTGGTTCTCCCTGTGTCCAGACATGGACACTATCAGGGGAATCCGGCCCGCGCCTTGCAGGCGGAGCTCGATCGCCGCATGCGGGGGGGGGAGACACTCTTCGAGTTCTTTGCCCCGTCGTACGTCGAGGTGCGTGAACGCCACGGCCAACTGGTCCGCACGAACCATCCGCTGCTCTACAACTATGTCTTCATCCATGCTTCCGAAAGCGAGATCTACCGGATGAAGCGTTTCCTTCCCCAATACAACTTTCTGCCGCGCATCCGCGACGCCCACGGTGAGTACTATCCCTACCTTTCGGACGAGGCGATGCGCAACCTGCGCTGGGTGGCCGAGTCCTACTCCGACGTGCTGCCGGTCTACACGCCCGGCCCCGACCGGCTGATGAAGGGTGACCGCATCCGCATCACCGAGGGGCAGTTCAAGGGGGTCGAGGCCACGGTCATCATCCAGCCCGGCGCCGGACGCAAGGAGGTGATGGTCTGTGTCGAGAACTGCATGTATGTCCCGCTGCTCTCGGTTGAGCCCGGGCAGTATGAGGTCGTTGCTGAATGCCGACAACCGCCACGTCTACACGCGACTGAACGGCGACCGTATTCCGACGGGGCTCCACGAGGCGCTCCGGCGTTATCACTCTCCGGAAGGAGTGACGGAGGAGGATCGGGCCCTGGCCATGGAGGTGCTGCAGCAGTACGGCAGCCTGCAGCTCGAAAGCGACGTCATGCGCTGCAAGCTCTACGCGCGCTGCTGCTGCCGGCCTACGCCATCCTGGGCGACCGCGAACGTTTCGAACAGCTGCTCGGCACCATTCGGGGCATCCTGCCGCTGATCCGGGCCGAACAGTCGCGGGCGCTGCTGCTCGTCGCGCTTTACGGCTGTACGAATTGCTGTCTGGATTATGCGCAGGCGCACGCCGTTGTCGACCCCTGGCGGACGGAACAGCCCCTCAAGAAGAGTAAGGCGCAGTTGATCCGTCGTCTGGACGACTATGACCGCTGGCTGGGGCACTTCCCCGCATCGGCCGGCAGCAACGGGTAGCCCCGCACGGAACTGCCCGCAGAATTACCCCGCACGCGGTGCGCACGACCGCTCCCGGATGAGTCCCGGAGCCTCTGGCGTCGCCCGCGCAGAGCTCCGCAAAAACGATCTATCCCTATTCGTTTATGCTATACATCCTATCTTTTCTGATTGCGCTGTTGAGCGTCCGCTGGATCCATCCGCGCCTCGTACAGATCGCCCTCGACAAGAACATTGTCGACAATCCCAACGCGCGCAAGCTGCAACGCAAACCCACGCCCGTGCTGGGCGGCATTGCCGTCTTCTTCGGATCGGTCATCGGGCTGGGGATTGCCGGCATCGGCTGTGACTGTTCCGAACTGTTTATCGTCGTCGTGGCGATGATGATCATGCTCTACACCGGAACGCTGGACGATATTCTGGACCTTTCGCCGGGGCTTCGCTTCCTGGTCGAGATCGGTACGGTGTTGCTGCTGATCTTTGTCGGAGACTACAGCCTGAACGATTTCCACGGATTGTGGGGTATCAACCAGATTCCGCGCTGGGCAGCCATTCCGCTGACGGTCTTTGCAGCCGTGGGGATCATCAACGCCATCAACCTGATTGACGGCGTGGACGGACTCTCGTCGGGGTACTGCATCCTGACGAATCTGCTCTTCGGGGTGATGTTCTGGTACGTGGGGGATCGGGTGATGGCCATGCTGGCGGTAGTGGCGGCCGGTTCGCTGATTCCGTTCTTCTTCCACAACGTCTTCGGCAAGAGTTCGAAGATGTTCATCGGCGACGGCGGAACGCTGGTCATGGGAATCGTCATATCGGTCTTCGTGATGCGGATTCTGGAGCACGGTTCGCTGAGCAAGGTGTATGATGCGGCCAATATCGGGCTGGTTCCCTTTACGCTGGCGGTGCTGTCTGTCCCGGTTTTCGATACGCTGCGAGTGATGACGACGCGCATTCTGAAGCGCAAGTCGCCGTTCCATCCCGACAAGACGCACCTGCACCACATGTTCATCCGCCTGGGTTGCTCGCATGCCGCGACGACGCTTGCGATCGTGACGCTGAACTTCTTTGTGGTGCTGTGCTGGTGGATCAGCTACATGGCGGGCTGCTCGATCAACGTACAGCTGTATATCGTGCTGGTGCTGAGCATCCTGATTACGTTCGGACTTTATAACTTCATGGAGTGGCACATCCGCCACAAGACACATCTGGTGCTCATCCTTCACCGCATTGGTTATCGCACGCATCTCAATCGTACGGGTATCTTCTTCTGGCTGCAGAAGAAAATGGATCGGATGTAAATCTTAATTCTAAATGTCGCAACTTTCTTAATAAAGATGACAAGTCAGGTAAAAAAAGTTCCCGAACTAGACACCATGAAATTTTATGGAATATTGTTCGTGGTTCTGGGACATGTTGCTATGATGTACACAAGATCGTCGATAATGCCTCATTTTACGGATTTGTCTCCTTTTATGATCGGTATTAAAAACGTTATTTATGCATTTCATATGCCCATGTTTATATTTATTAGTGGATGCATATTTGCGTTTCAATTAGAAATATTACATCGCAACATCACGTATAAAAGCCTTTTAAAGTCGAAAATTAGACGTTTGTTGGTCCCTTTTTTTACGATAGGATTCTTTTGGGTATTGCCAGTTATGGCTTTATTGGGATTAAGAGATCCTATTCATTACGCTATAGATGGCTTTGTTCTGGCAATAGATCCGCGACATCTTTGGTACGTATTGATGTTATTCTGGTCATTTCTCATATTTTTTATTTTGCGTGCATTTTGTCTTCGTTGTGGAATTAGCCAATTATGGATTGGAACTTTTGCTATAATTCTATATGTAGCATATCAATACCCCAATATGAGAATGCCCTATTTCCAAATAGGATCTGTTATGAATTATTTTATATGGTTTGTATTGGGGTATTTTTTTATGCTATATAAAGCAAAGGCATGGTATGTGTCGTTCGGTGCATTTTTTTTAAGCCTTTGGGCTATAATTGGGGATATATTTTTATTTGATCATTTACTTCCAAGTAGTCTTGTTAAAGTCGCCTTTGCAATTGATGGAATTACGATAATGTATTTTATTTCTAAAAATTTATCAGAAAGGATTACCCGGACGAACTTATATTCAGAAATCGTGAAAAATTCGTTCGGAATTTATTTATTCCATCCAATGATTATATATATAATATATTATAGTATAGGATCTTTGTCGGTATGGCCAATTAATCCAATTATAACTTCGCTTTTGGTCTTTTGTGTTAGTGTTTTGATGTCTGTATTACTTACGATATTAGTTCGTAGAATTCATCTTAGTCTCATCATAGGTGAATGATGAATACCTTAAATTGTTGTGATGGAATCTGATAATAATAGTCGAATAGCAAAAAATACCATTATTCTTTACTTACGCATGATATTTATATTATGCGTAGGTTTATTTACTAGTAGGATAATTCTTAATACCCTTGGTGTTGAAGATTATGGTATCTACAATGTCGTAGGTGGATTTGTTACGATATTTACATTTCTTAATGGATCAATGTCTACGGCTACACAACGTTTTATCACATTTGAATTAGCACGCGGAAAATTGGATCGCCAGAGAGCAACATTCTCGACTGCGATTATTATTCATTTATCATTAGCAACTATAATCTTTATATTGGCAGAATCTATTGGATTATGGTTTGTTTATAATAAACTGGTTATACCGGAGGCCCGGTTTTATGCGGCAGTTTGGGTGTACCAATTTTCGATAGCATCATGTTGTTTATCAATTATTTCATTGCCTTACAATGCCATGATTATCGCCCATGAGAACATGTCTGCATTCGCGTATATTTCTATCTTTGATGCAATTTTTAAATTAATCATAGTATATAGTTTGTTGATTGTTCCTTGGGATAAACTCATTGTTTATTCTGCATTATTATTTGTTGTCCAATTATTGGATCGTATCATTTATGGTGTGTATTGTCACCGCCATTTTGCTGAGGCTCGCTTTAATTGGACTTTTAACGGTTCCATCTTTAAAGAAATGGGAAATATTGCAGGTTGGAGCGTTTTTGGAAATTTAGCCGGCGTGTGTTACACACAGGGTTTAAATATATTGCTGAATATGTTTTATGGACCAGCAGTTAATGCGGCTAGAGGCGTTGCTGTTACTGTGCAGGGTGTAGTTCTTGGTTTTGTTAATAATTTTCAAATGGCACTTAACCCTCAAATCACAAAGGCATATGCAGTTAATAATCTTCACCGAATGTATTCTTTAATCTATGCTAGTTCTAAGATATCTTTCTTTCTTCTATTCTTAATTACTTTACCAATTATTATTGAGACCAATACAATCTTGACAATTTGGCTTAAAGTCGTTCCTGAACATACAGTATGGTTTCTTCGTTTGACATTATGCATAATGTTGATTGAAACATTGGCAAATCCTCTTATGATATCGTCGCAGGCTTCGGGAAGAGTTAAGGTCTATCAAAGTGTTGTCGGAGGTTTATTATTGCTGATTTTACCTATTGCATATATTGTTTTAAGGTGTGGTGCGAATCCCGAAAGTGTATTTGTTGTTCATTTGATTGTTGCTGGTATTGCTCAATGCGCAAGATTATTCATCGTCGGAAAAATAATTAATATGCCATTGAGAGGCTATCTTAAAACTGTGGTATGGCGAATAGGTATAGTAAGCTTGTTGTCGGTAATTTTTTCGTGTTTTTTAGCTAAGCTATTCCCTAATACGACAATGTGTTCATTATGTGTAATGGTTTTGATATTTATTGTCAATTTAGGAATTATCTCATCCTTCGGATTAATGAAAAATGAGAGGTCTATGTTGATTAATAAAATCATGAATATGATTCACAAAACTTCTCGTTATGCATAATCTATTTATAATATTCATAGAGCATCTCAAATTACTTTTGCATCCTGTGATTATTAATGCTTTCATATTTTATGATGGAAAGGGGAACGTATGTCATAAAAATTGGGGAGATGATCTGAACTATTATTTTTTGAAAGATATTATTAAACGACCAATAATTCTTCTCAACAGAACATCATTGGCTTTTCGTTTGAATTTTAGAAATTATTTGATTATCGGATCGACTATTGATATGTTATGTCGTCGTAATACAGAAGTATGGGGAGCAGGTATTATTAGCGAAAATTCTCTTTTAAAAGAAAAGCCCTCAAAGGTATATGCAGTCCGAGGCCCTTTAACTCGGCAACGTCTTATTAAAGAAGGGATTGACTGTCCTGAAATATATGGTGATCCTGCATTATTAATTCCATATTATTATAGACCAAAGGTGACGAAAAAGTATCAATACGGTTTTGTCTCTCATGTGTCTAATATTGATGAACTTAAAGAAATGCAAATAGATGGTGTCTATTTGTATAATTATCCCAGTATTTTAGTGATAGACTTGAACAATTATAGACATTGGCATGATATAATAGATCAAATATGTAGTTGTCAAGCTATCTTATCATCGTCTTTACATGGATTGATTATAGCAGAAGCATATCATATACCCAATGTTTGGATTGAATTCGGTAATCCATTAATTGGCGGTCATTTTAAGTTCCATGATTTTTTTCAGTCCATTCATCAGGATCGAGATACCCCATTATCTATTGTAAATAAAACATTGTCAACTCAAATTATTAATGAAGAAATAAAAAAATGGAGGCAGGGAACAATAGATCTACATCCATTATTGAGAGCTTGTCCATTTGCAATTAGAGTACCAAAACTAGAAGGATAAAGATGTCAAAATGTAATATACTTTTCTATACATATGGTAAAGTCCATTCTACTAAAGGAGGAACAGAACGAACGACCATATCAGTAGCTAACGGATTGATCCAAAATTATAAGTGTCGATGTTTTTCTCTTTTTGAGGTTCCTGCAGATACAAAACAAGAGCCTTGTTTTATTGCTGAATATCAATGGAGTCCTTCTTCTGACAGGATTCAAAATGAGAGGTTTATTCGAAATCTTGTTATTGAGAATCAAATCAATTATATTATTGATCAAGGGGCTTTCGTTCATGTTAAACTTTTTAAGGACGCGATTGACGGTTTAAACTGTAAGATTATTCTTGCCCATCATTTTGAACCTGGGATAGAGACTAAATTCTTTACATTTAATAGAGTCTTGTCTCGTTTTGGTCAGATTGTTTCCGTACGAGACTTATGTAAATGGATATTGCATATAATTTTATATCCGTATCTGTGGTTTAAATATAGAAAAACGTTATCTCATTCATATTTTGAAGCTTACCAATATGCAGATAGAGTCGTTCTTCTTTCTCAGAGTTTTATCAAGCAATATCAGAGTTTTGGCAAGTTTAGAGATGAGAAAAACTTTTCAGTCATCCATAATGCTTTATCTTTTAATGAATACCTTACTATTGATGATGTAAAAAAAAAGAAGCCCGTAATACTTATTGTTTCTCGGTTTGATGAAAAATTGAAGAGATTGTTGTTAGCATTACGGATATGGCAGGAAATTAAACAGTCACCGATAGCTAATGATTGGTGTTTAAAGATTGTGGGGCATGGAAAGGATCTTAAATTGTATCAAAATTATATTGCGAAAAAGAAGATCCATGATGTTTATTTATTAGGACGCCAAGATCCTAAGCCATATTATAAAGAGGCTTCGATCTTTTTTATGACCTCGGTAAGTGAATCATGGGGACTGACATTAACGGAAGCACAACAATTTGGAGTCGTTCCTGTTGCATTCAATACTTATGCTTCATTAACTGATATTGTAACGGACGAAGAAGATGGAATTATCATCCGTGAAGGTGAAATAGGGCGATATGTTAACTCCACACTGGAGTTAATGAGAAATACACGAAAACGTCAAGCAATGGCCGTCCAAGGTATTCATAACTGTCAACGATTTTCACAAGATAAGATAGCTAAAGACTGGTGGCTCTTATTGAATAATTTATAGTTTAACGACTTTTATTGTTATAAATATGATAAATGTTTTATATGTCACTTTTGCATCAAAAAATTTTGATGGAGCGACATATTCGCTAATGGATCTTATTCGATCTGTAAGAAGTCACGTTTATCCGATTGTCTTATTACGATCAAAGGGTTGTGTATATGATTATTTCAAGGAGAATAATGTAGAATGTATAGTGTGCGATTTCGAGGAAGATTTATGTGGAAAACCTCGAAAAATTCATCAGTATGTAAAATATATTTTACGATATATTCCTAAATATATTCGTTATGTTGTTAAGAACCGCAAGTGTGTAAGATTTGTCGCGGACCAGTTAAAAGATCGGAATATCCAAATTGTCCATACCAATAATAGTGTCCTTACGGTTGGTTATGATATTGCTCAAAGAATGCATGCGAAACATGTTTGGCATTTAAGAGGATTTATGGATTTGGATTTTGGCTGGATGCCTTTTCGGGGTTGGAAGAATCTTAAACAATTAGTCTCGAATTCCTCTGCGGCCATCGGTATTACAAAAGCAGTTTTGGAACATTACATAGCATCGAATCGGGCAAATGCATATGCGGTATTTGATGCTGTTAGGAGTAAACAGGACATTTGCTATGATCCTTTGAAGGAGAAATATTTCTTGTTTTGTTCCGTCTTTTTAACCAAACGCAAGGGTTGTGAGTTTGCTATCAAAGCTTTCGCCTTATCAAATCTTGCGGCTAAGGGGTATAGACTTCGTATTATAGGAGTGGCAAATGAAAAATATCAAAATAAACTGCATCGTCTTGTTTGTGAATGTGGTGTCTCAGACTATGTTGATTTCATCGGTCAGACGGATAATGTAAAAGACCATATGCAGAAAGCGACAGCGTTTCTTATGTGCTCAGAAAATGAGGGCCTTGGACGAGTTTCAATCGAAGCTATGTTTTATGGGTGTTTGGTGATTGGCCGAAATTCGGGAGGAACGAAAGAGTTTATTATCAATAAAAAAACAGGATTTCTCTTCGATAATATAAATGAATGTTCGCAGGCTATGCAGTTGGCTGCTGGGGATGATGTGACTGGTATCATAATCAGAGCTCAAGATTTTGCGCGTGATCACTTCTCGATAGAGAATTATGGAGAAAAGATACTCAAAATATATGCAAAAGTATTGAATAAGAATCTATAAGATTATGAAATACAAATTACTTTCGGTTTCAAAGAGTCCTAAATTAGTTGGAATAAATATTGGAGATTATATTCAAGCTTTAGCTGCAGCCCAATTTTATCCTCATATTGATGGCTTTATAGATCGAGATGAAGATCTTAAAGATTACGATGGGGAGCCTTGCAAAGTGATTATGAATGGTTGGTATATGCATAATCCTGAAAATTGGCCTCCTTCAAAAAAAATAGTTCCGCTATTTGTCGCTTTTCATCTAAACGTTTTAGCACAAAAGGAATTGTTATCGTCACCAAGTGTTGCTTATTTGAAGCAGTTTGTTCCAATTGGATGTCGAGATCTGAATACAAGGGATTTGTTGAATAAGTATGGCGTGGATGCTTATTTTTCCGGATGTATGACGCTGACTCTTGGCGAAAAGTATCATTCCGAGGAAAAAGAGGATAAAACTTATATTGTTGATCCTTTGTTTAATGGACCTCTCGATGTGAGTAACATCTTAAAGGCAATATTAGAAATCTTCAGCCATTTTCGTGATATATACAAATTGTATCATAAAGAGCAATTTTATATTCATCATGGTCGGAATTGGATAAAAAAGATCTTAAAAACGGCGCTCTATTATCATGAATATAGGAGAGTGTTTAGTCGTGATGTGATAATGACGTCTACTTACATTTGTCAAGAGAGTGATTATTATGCAAAGCAGTTTAAATCGGATTTTGAGCGATTGAATGAGGCAGAACGCTTGGTGAGGCTTTATGCGAAGGCTAGATTGGTTATCACATCACGTATTCATTGTGCGTTGCCTTGTCTTGGATTGGAAACTCCCGTAATTTATCTGGAAAAAACACGTGATATTGCTGCAAGCTCTTGTAGATTAAGGGGATTACATGATCTTTTTAATGTTATAAAGATTGATAATGGAATACTTGTCCCTGAATTTAAAATAACAACTCCTATTACAATGAGAAATATTCCGGTAAATAAAGATTCTTGGCGGCCATACGCTGAAGCGTTAAAAAGTCGCTGCAAAGAATTTATGAATAGATAGACTAAATCGGATATGAATGTACTTTGGGTATCTCTTGTCAAGTTCCCGCCATTATGTGAATATTTAGGAGAAAAATCTCCTGCGCATTGTGGTTGGCTTTATTCTTCAGCGGAAGCTTTAATTCGAGAAGTAAAAGATATAAAACTAGGAGTCGTTATTTGCTCGGATGGTCATGCTTTTGAAGAATATGAGATTAAAGGGATTACGTATTATTTGATTCCTTCTTCAGATTTATCTAGAACCAGCCAGCGGCAGATAGAAGAATGCAAAGATGTTATTTGTCGGTTTTCTCCTGATTTGATTCATATTCATGGAACAGAATATGCTTTGGCTGCGGCTATTTGTATGGCGGATGCTGGACGACATAAAATAGTAGTCAATATTCAGGGATTGGCAGGCCCTTATGCTCGCTATGCTGATGGAGGTTTGTCTTTTAAAGAGAAGATTCTTAATGTCTCATTACTTGATTTTTATAGAGGTACATTCATCCTAAATGCTAAAAGGAGTTTTAAACGAAGGGCAAAGTGTGAGAATTATGTTCTTCGACATGTTACGGATGTTATAGGCCGCACGCAATGGGATCATGATCATGTTGTGACGATTAATCCTAATGTAAGATATCATTTTATGAATGAGACGCTGCGGGATTCCTTTTATCAAGGACGTCGTTGGTCTCTTCAGGAGTGTAAACGTTTCACTATTTTTGTTAGTAATAGCAGTGCTCCTTTAAAAGGAGCTCATCAGGTTTTAAAAGCTCTACCGATTATATTACGCTATTTCCCTGATACAATTGTGAACTTTTGTGGTAGTAGTGTGATGAATAATGATTTTAAATCGAGATTACATTTTCAAGGATATCATTTATATCTGCGGCGTCTCGTTAAACGTCTTGGATTGCAAAACCATGTCCGTTTCTTAGGGACACTTGATGAGTTACAAATGAGGCAAGCTTTTTTGGATGCTAATGTTTATATAATGCCAAGTGCCATAGAGAACTCACCTAACTCTCTTTGTGAAGCACAAATACTGGGAGTTCCAGTTGTTGCTAGTTATTGTGGGGGAACTCCAACCTTAATGACAGATCAAGAATCTGGATATTTCTATCGCTATGAGGAGTATGAAATGCTTGCTCAGATTATAATTATGTTATTTGGTCAATCAGATTTTCTTCAGTTATCTCTTGCTGAGCGAATGGTTGCACAAAAACGTCATGATCGCAAAGAAAATGCAATTTGTTTAAAAAATATTTATCACTCCATTTTTGGTGAAAAGATATGATATCTTTTTTGATCTGTGGAATTATTTTTTGGTTATATACATATATGACATTTATGAAAGAAAGGATATTTTATCCCTCAATTATTTTTTCTTTCATGTGGGGAGGCGTATGCATATATACGGCTTTAATATTGAATGGATATGGCCAACATTTGTTCCTCAAAGAATATTATGTGTTTCATCATATGGATACTTACATGATATATTTTACAATAGTGATGCTTGGCGGATTCTATTTAGCACATTCGCTTAAAAAGCACACCTATGTGAATGTAAGTCTTATGATGAATTCTAATTTTATCAATAAGATTCTTTCCAAGTATAAGTGGATTATGTGGCTTAATTTTTTTGGAGGAATCTTGAGAATGGCTGTAATGATTAGCTCCGTTGGGGTAGATAGTATTATGGACTATAGACTCGCCGCTAATGCAATGATGATGACATCTAGTTTGTCTGTGGCTGGAATTATCTTTAAAATCACAGCATATGTTCAAATGTTGGCGAATTTTTATGTTGGACTATATGGATTAAAGACTGGGATTGAGACTTTAAACTTTAGGAAGATTCTTGGTATTTTTATTCTTTATGCTCCAACTCAAATGGCAACAGGTGGCAGATTATTTATTCTTTATTTTATTCTTTTCTTTTTTGGGGCGTTTTTATTAGGGCGGGGTATCGCATTAAAACAACATAAACGCAAATTATTAAATTTGAGAGAGAGCCGAGCTATAATATTATCGTTTATTGGATTATTGAGTTTGGTTGCATTGATTGCGATGCTTAGAAGTGGCGGTATATCTAAAGATCAAGAGACGATTGTTGAGAAATTTGCTTATGTGACAGAAGGCATGCTCGCTACTGAATATTTAATGGATTATTATCCTTCTGGAACATACCAATTTGATCTAGGTAAAAATACAATCGGAAAACTTTCCACACAGTATCTTTCATTTAGAAGTTATTTGAATGATCATACAAAAATGAGCGCAATAGTTGTATGTTTATTTACTCCTTTATATTTAGATTTCGGCTATCTGGGAAGTCTCATTTTTTTATTCTTTTTTGCATTCTTTGCTGAATCAATAGCGATAAAATCATTGAGAAAACTGACCATAATTAATTTTTGTATATATATGGTTATCCTGAAAATGTTTTATGAATCAGTTATGACACCTTCAATAGGAGCTAATATTCCTAATTATGAATTGATTATTCTTTTTTTATTATTCTATAAACTGTTGTTTGGTAAGATTCAAAAATCAACAATGCCATTGGCGTCTAATTAGTTGTGATTAAGTAGGAGGTTTTTGATATGAACTTCGATAAGAGAAGTGTATGGTTGGATGTAGCTAAAGGTATAACAATAATACTCATGGTATTAGGGCATTCATCGATACCAGATGGATTATCTCGATTTATTTATGCTTTTCACATGCCTTTATTTTTTATATCCTCGGGTTGGGTTACTAATTTTAGTAAATACAATATAGTTGATTTTATTTTGCATAAAGCTCGAACATTATTGTTGCCGTTTATTATTTATTCGGCGTTCGTTCTTGCCTCGATTAATTATTTGGATAAATGTTCATTTGCCCTTTGGATTAAAACTGGGTGGGGCGGATATGCTTTATGGTTTATTCCAGTGTTGTATTTCGCTTTAGTTATTTCCCAATTCATATATAAATTAGGGACTGTCGTAAAAAGAATAAAACTTTATAAT
>ULQU01028486.1_pt1 | contig 14007 bp, 12 predicted proteins | sample 1954841 | NCBI WGS metagenome assembly ULQU01 (sample SAMEA4835664, study PRJEB28245) | human gut metagenome | biome: gut microbiome; material: fecal sample | place: Denmark | collected 2008
GTTACCTTTTTTGTTGTAACGCTATTCCAGGACTAGACAATCATACAAAATAAGGGAGACCTGCATGACAGCAGACCTCCCTTCTACTCCTTATATTTACTGAGAATTATTCTTCTACAGGCTGGAAATCTTCTTTTCCAACACCACAAACCGGGCAAACCCAATCTTCCGGAATATCCTCAAAAGCTGTACCTGGAGCGATTCCACCTTCAGGATCACCTACTTCTGGATCATAAACCCAATCACAGACAGTGCAAATGTACTTTTTCATAATTTCGTTGCAATTTAATTTTTAGTGTTACTAAGTTTGTTTCAATTACAGAAAACAAATATAGGGAAAATATGTTCACTCCCTATCATTTAATAACAATTTTTTCAATTCTTCCATTCCAGCAGAAGCTCCTTTCTGTATTACATGGACTTTCCGGCCCGAGGCAATGGTCACTTCCTTAGGATCAATAAGGTAAACAGGTACATGCTCCGGTACATAATTAAGGAGTCCGGCTGCCGGATACACATTCAAGGATGTCCCGATGATTACAAAAATATCGGCCTGTTCTACTATTTCTATGGCAGTCTCAATCATAGGAACAGGCTCGCCGAACCATACGATAAACGGACGGAGCTGCGACCCGTCGGCCGCCTTGTCGCCGATCTTTACCTCACAATTACCGGCCGACAGTTCCCTGATGCAACGCGGATCGTTCGGATTCCGGCTGGACGTCACTTTCATCAGTTCTCCATGCAGATGAATCACATGATGGCTGCCGGCACGTTCATGCAGATTATCCACATTCTGGGTCACAATCCTTACATCGAAATACTTTTCCATCCCGGCAAGCAGCTCATGACCTCTGTTCGGTTTGGCCGCCAGCAATTCCCTGCGCCGCTGGTTATAGAAATCAATGACCAGCTTCGGATTTGCCGCATACCCCTCAGGCGTCGCCACCTGTTCCACCGGATAACGGTCCCATAGGCCGCCCGAATCACGGAATGTACTGATCCCACTCTCGGCACTCATGCCCGCGCCTGTAAGCACTACTAGCTTTTTCATATCCAAATCCTTTCTTTTTAGTTAGATGACACAAAAATAAGAATTTTTAATCGCCTAAAGAAGTTCATATTCAAAGAAAAAAGATACCTTTGCGAAATTGAAATTGACAATCATTTTTAAATTTAAGACAACTATATGGATAAATTCAGTTACGCCATCGGCCTGGGCATAGGCCAGAACCTGCTTAGCATGGGCGCACGCAACATCGATGTAAACGATTTTGCACAGGCTATCAAAGACGTATTAGAGGGAAACAAGACAGCTATCACCCACACAGAAGCCCGCGAAATAGTAAACAAATATTTCACAGAGCTGGAAGAAAAGATCAACGCTGAAAATATAGCCAAAGGAAAAGCATTCCTGGAAGAAAACAAGAAGAACCCGAAAATAGTAACCTTACCTAGCGGACTGCAGTACGAAGTCATCAAAGAAGGTAACGGCAAGAAACCGAAAGCAACCGACCGTGTACGCTGCCACTACGAAGGGACCTTGATTGACGGAACATTGTTCGACAGCTCCATCAAGCGCGGTGAACCTGCAGTATTCGGTGTAAACCAGGTAATCAAAGGATGGGTAGAAGCCTTGCAGCTGATGTCGGAAGGCGCCAAATGGAAACTCTACATTCCGTCAGAGCTTGCCTACGGAGCCCAGGGAGCAGGCGAACTGATTCCACCCCACAGCACGCTGATTTTTGAAGTAGAGCTCATCGAAGTGCTGTAACAGACGGGAAAAACTTCTTTTTAAAGACGTAAAAATTATCATTCTATAAAATTTTAACTGAAGCAAATGAAAAAAAGTACTGTTTTAATGATGTTTGCAGCCGCAGCAGGCTTGGCATCATGTACTGCTCAAGGCCCCAAAGCAAACATGAAGAGTGACATTGACTCACTTTCATACATGATGGGGGTAAGTAACACACAAGGTTTGAAAGAATATGTAATGGGCCGTCTGGGAGTTGACTCAGCCTATATGGCCGATTTCGTAAAAGGTCTTGAACAAGGTGTGAAAGAAACCGATGCAAAAGAAAAGGCTTATATGGCCGGTATGCAGATCGGACAACAGATCAGCGGCGATATGTTCGAAGCCATCAACAACCAGCTGTTCAACGGCGACAGCCTGCAGAGCCTGAACAAGGAAAACTTCCTGGCCGGTTTCATTGCAGCTGTACAGGAAAAGAGCATCGTATCGGCCGATTCAGCAAGCATGTACGTACGCGCCAGAGCCGAAGTCATCAAGGAAAACTCAATGAAGCAGAAATATGCCGACTATATCAAGAAGAACGAAGACTTCCTGGCACAGAACAAGAGCAAAGAAGGTGTAAAGGTTACTCCTAGCGGTCTGCAGTATAAGATCATCACTGAAGGTAAAGGTGAAATCCCTGCCGATACTTCAAGAGTAAAGGTACACTATAAAGGAACTTTGATTGACGGAACTCAGTTCGACAGTTCTTACGACCGTAAAGAACCTACTACATTCCGCGCCAACCAGGTTATCAAGGGATGGACAGAAGCATTGACCATGATGCCTGTAGGTTCAAAATGGGAACTGTACATTCCGGCTGAATTAGGTTACGGTTCACGTGAGGCCGGCCAGATCAAACCGTTCTCTACTTTGATTTTCGAAGTTGAACTGTTGAGCATCGAAAAATAATACGGAAACAATATGAGGTAAGGATTATGTCCTCACCTCAAAAACAAAAAAGGTATTGTCTGCGGATCAGATCCTACAAAGACAATACCTTTTTTCATATCCGTTGGAAAATCCTGTAACCATTCCCGCCCGCATACGGGAAACGGATCAAGGTTTCTTTTCCTTCACATCCGAATGAGCCTCTACTACATTTACCACATAATCACCGAGTTTCTCACATTCGGCTATAATGTCCATATAATAGACTCCCATCTGATAGCTGTATTTCTTGTCGTTCACATCAATCACATTCTGCTCCTTCAGCTGCGTCCGGTAATTGTTGATTTCATTCTCGATATTGAACGACTTGTTCACATCGACCGTATGATGTACATCCTCAACCAACGCAATCATCTGCGTCAAAGCCCTGTCGGTCAGATTAAACATCTGGTGAATATGTGCATACTGCTTCTCCGTAAAATCCACATTCCCTCTATGCTTGTGGTTAATGGTACGGGCCAGATTATAGCAACTGTCACCGATACTTTCTATTTCCGTCACTTCACGGAGCATTCCACGAATCTGCAGCTTACCTTCAGAACTCAGCCGCCCTTCGGATACCAGGTTCAGGTAATTGGCTATCTCTACCTCCATATTGTCACTGATAGTCTCATATTTCTCTATCCGGCTGAACAGCTTGTTGAAATCGGCCTCATTATTGGTATGAAGCAGATCATTCACCATACGGAACATACGCTGGATCCTTTCACCGAACAGATTGATTTCCTTCCGGGCCTGTAGAATAGACAACTCTGCCGTAGAAAGCATACCGCCGGTAATAAACTGCAAACGATACTCTTCTTCCTGTTCCTTCTGCGGGATAATTTTACATACAGTCTTTTCTATCAGTTTGACGAACCATATCAGGATCAATACATTACATACATTGAAGCAAGTATGGAACGCCGAGAGCTTGAATGATACGGCAACCCCGTCGGCTTCGCTCACTTTCATGACATCGGTAACGAACCAGCCTACCATAGAAAGGAAAGGCTTGAACAGAATCAATACCCAGATTACGCCGAACACGTTGAACATCAGATGCGCCATTGCAGCCCGCCGTGCCTGCGTATTGGCTGTCAAGGCGGCCAGATTGGCCGTAATGGTAGTACCGATATTCTCACCGAGCACCAGGGCAGCTCCCAGTTCATAACTGATCCACCCGTTGGCACACATAATCAATGTAATGGCCATCGTCGCAGCCGAGGCCTGTACAATCATGGTCAGTATAGTACCGATAAAAACAAAAAGTATGACAGACAGGAAACCCATACCGGTATAGTTCTGAACAAAAGCCAGCATATCCGGATTCTGGCTCAGATCGGGAGCATTCGTCTTCAGCAGGTTCAACCCCATAAACAGGAATGCGAAGCCGAAAATGAATTCACCGACAGACTTTCGTGTACTTTTTTTAGAAAATAGAAGTGGAATTCCGATGGCCAGAAGAGGCAGTGAGAAAGCGGAAATATCGACCTTAAAGCCGAGAGCAGAGATAATCCATGCGGTTACGGTTGTTCCGATATTGGCACCCATAATTACACCGATAGACTGGGACAATGTCAAGAGACCTGCATTGACAAAACTGACAACCATCACCGTTGTGGCCGAGGAAGACTGGATAAGAGCGGTTATCAGCATACCCGTCAAGACTCCCGTCACCCGGTTTGTAGTCATTGCCGTGAGAATACTACGAAGCCGGTCGCCCGCAAACTTCTGCAAGCCCTCACTCATGATTTTCATTCCATAAAGGAATAGCGCAAGCGAACCGAGCAGCGCTAAAAAATCATAAAAAGTATATTCCATTTATAATTAATTAAATCGAAGATGGGCTTTTTACTGTTTATTGAGTAATTTAACTGCCCAAACATCCGTTAGTAACACATATTACATTTATGCTACAAATATATTGCAAAAATACCAATTCTACAAAAGAATTTCCCGGGGGGAGCACTCTTTTAGACATTTACAAAGGTTTCGAATTAGATATGCCCTATGGACCGATCAGTGCCAAAGTCAACAACAAGGTTGAAGGACTGAACTATAACGTATATTACAACAAAGATGTCGAATTTCTGGATATCACCAGTGCTTCGGGCATGCGCACCTATGTCCGCTCTCTCTGCTTTATCCTGGTCAAGGCTGTAGAAGAGCTTTATCCTAAAGGAAGCATATCGCTGGAACACCCTGTATCCAAAGGATATTTCTGCAACCTGAATATCGGCAGAGAAACTACACTGGACGATGTGAGCCGGATCAAAAGGAAAATGCAGGAAATTATCGATGCCGACATCCCGTACGAACGGATTGAATGTCATACTACCAAGGCCGTAGAGCTCTTCCGCCGCCAGGGAATGGAAGACAAGGCCCGGCTTCTGGAAACTTCAGGACAACTCTACTCCTATTATAACAAACTGGGGGATACTATTGACAGCTATTACGGAAGTCTGGCCCCCAGCACAGGCTACATACGCACTTTCGATATCGTGAAATACTACGACGGACTGCTGCTCCGTATTCCCAACCGTCAGAACCCTACAAAAATAGAAGATGTAGTCAAACAGGAAAAGATGCTCGACGTCTTTCAGGAATATCACCGGTGGAACAAGATCATGGGCATTGCAACCGTAGGTGATTTCAATATAGCCTGCAATGAAGGCCATGCTACAGATCTGATCAAAGTATCGGAAGCACTGCAGGAAAAGAAAATCGCCCGCATAGCCGATGAAATAGCAAGCCGGAACCTGAACGGAGAACGGGTAAAGCTGGTATTGATAGCCGGACCGTCGTCTTCCGGAAAAACCACGTTCAGCAAAAGGCTGAGTATTCAACTGATGACCAATGGAATACGCCCGTATCCGATTTCATTGGACGACTATTTCGTAAACCGGGAAGACACTCCGATAGACGAAAACGGTAACCATGACTTTGAATCACTCTACGCACTGGATATCCCTTTCTTCGAATCGCAACTGAAAGCCTTGTTGGCCGGAGAAGAAATAGAACTGCCACGATTCAACTTTACGACAGGCAAACGGGAGGCCAGCGGGAAAAAGCTGCGTATCGGTGACAACATGATCCTGATACTGGAAGGTATCCATGCGCTGAATCCGGCCCTCACGCCCAACATCCCGGCAGTCAATAAATACAAGATCTATGTATCGGCACTGACCACCATACTTCTGGACAACCATAATTATATACCGACCACCGACAACCGCCTGCTCCGCCGCATTATCCGCGACTACAAATACCGCAACTATTCGGCCGAAGACACGATCCTGCGCTGGGAAAGTGTGCGGGCTGGAGAAGACAAATGGATCTTCCCTTATCAGGAAAACGCCGACGCCATGTTCAACTCGGCCCTGCTTTTCGAACTGGCTGTCCTCAAAGACTACGTAGAACCGATACTGAGGAAAGTACCGAACAGCAATCCCGCCTACTCGGAAGCGCACAGGCTGCTCCGGTCCCTGGCCTATTTCGTATCTGTCCCGGCCAATGAAATTCCTCCTACATCTTTATTGCGCGAATTTCTGGGAGGAAGCAGTTTCGAATACTGATTCAGCCGTTATAGAAGACTTATTGGAACCGGCAGATAAATAAATTCGGCAAAAGATATCCATTCCGTGCCTAATTTCATTATTTTTGCGATAACAAAAACTAAAATATCATATGGCAATCAATTCACGTCAAGTACAAACACAGAGCCAACAGCAAGTCCAGACGTTATCACCACAACAGATTCTGGTAGTGAAACTGCTGGAGTTACCGACTGTGGAACTGGAAGAACGCATCCATTCCGAGTTACTTGACAATCCTGCACTGGAAGAAGGGAAAGAGCCGGCAGAAGAATCTGAACATGAAGACAACTATGATGAAGGAAGTGGAGAAGAAGACAATGCCGACTATAATAATGAAGACCTATCGTTAGGTGATTACCGTTCGGAAGATGATATACCCGACTATAAGTTGCAGGAAAACAACCGTTCACAGGACGATAAGCCGGAAGAAATACCGTTTTCTGACAGCATTTCATTTTATGAAACGCTGAAAGAGCAGCTCGACATGCAGAATCTGACACCGGAAGAGAAACAATTGGGAGAGTATCTGATAGGATCTCTGGATGACGACGGACTCCTGCGCAAAAGTATGGACACGCTGATTGATGAACTGGCCATATACCAAGGGATATCGACGACTCCAGAAAAACTGGAACATGTCTTATCGATTATCCAGGATTTTGACCCGGCGGGAATCGGTGCACGCAACCTGCAGGAGTGTCTGTTATTACAGATCCGGCGTAAAGAAGATTCTCCGCTCAAACAGATAGAATATGATATCATCAGCAAATGTTGTGACGATTTCACCAAGAAAAACAAGGAAAAGATACTACAGAAGCTGAACATCACTGAAGAACAATATAACAAGGCTGTAGCCGAACTGGTCAAGCTAAATCCACGTCCGGGAAGCTCGATGGGTGAAGCTATAGGCAAGAACTTCCAGCAGATCATTCCCGACTTCATTGTCGAGACAGAAGAAGACGGAAGTATCAACCTGAGCCTGAACAACAAGAATATTCCGGAACTCCGCCTGAGCCGTGAATTTACGGACATGCTTGAAGAACATACACGCAACAAGGCCAACCAAAGCAAGGAATCAAAAGATGCCCTGATGTTTCTGAAGCAGAAGGTTGATGCGGCACAAGGTTTCATCAATGCGGTAAAACAACGCCAGCAGACCTTACTGAATACCATGCAGGCTATTATAGACCTTCAACGGCCGTTCTTCCAGGAAGGCGACGAGTCTCTTCTCCGCCCTATGATTCTGAAAGACGTAGCAGAAAGAGCCCATCTGGACATATCTACCGTATCACGGGTAAGCAACAGCAAATACGTACAGACCAATTATGGAATCTACTCCTTAAAATTCTTCTTCAGCGACGGATACACGACCGAAACAGGTGAAGAACTTTCTGTACGTGAAATCAAACGCATCCTGAAAGAATGCGTAACCAATGAAAATAAGGAAAAACCTTATACGGACGATGAACTGGCCGATATTCTGAAGGCAAAAGGTTATCCGATAGCCCGACGGACGGTCGCCAAATATCGCCAGCAGCTCAATATACCTGTAGCAAGATTAAGAAGATAATATAAAAATGGAAGAGACAAACATACCCGACCAGCTGACCTACCATGAACCGGAGCCTAAGGCACAACAAGCCCCACAAGATCCGTTGTATATGGCCTCACGGATCATATCGGCCATATTCACTCCCTTCATGGCCCCTATTGTCGCGTTCCTGATCCTGTTCTTTTTCTCTTATCTCCGTATTCTGCCACTTGGCTATAAGCTCAGGGTACTGCTCATGGTGTATTGCTTTACAGTACTACTCCCCATGATAGGAATCTATCTGTTACATAAGGTAAACGGATGGACCTTGCATGAACTTTCTTATAGAGAGAAACGGTTTATTCCTTATGGACTGACCATCCTAAGCTATATAGGATGCCTGCTGACGATGTACCGCATCCATCTTCCCCGCTATATGGGAGGAATTATCATTGCGTCCTTGCTCTGTATGGTAATCTGTACCATCATCAACATAAAATGGAAAATCAGCACCCATATGGCAAGTTGCGGCATGATTATTGGTGGATCATTGTCTTTCAGCCTTATCTTCCAGTTCAACCCTACTTGGTGGCTTTGCCTGTTTATCCTGCTGGCGGGAATGTTAGGTTCGGCACGGATTATCCTCCGTCAACACACACTGAATGAAGTGACGGGAGGTTTTTTTGTCGGATTGTTTTGTGGAATCATAGGAATTTTGTTTATTTGAATCTATATATTAACCTCTTAAAAAAGTAAGATTATGAATTACCCAACTAATGTAAAGTATACGAACGAACATGAATGGATTCGTCTGGAAGGAGAAGAAGCATATGTAGGTATTACAGACTACGCACAAGATCAATTAGGTGACATTGTTTTCGTTGACATCACAACAGAAGGAGAAACACTTGAAAAAGGTGAGACATTCGGCACCATTGAAGTTGTAAAGACAGTTTCCGACCTGTTTATGCCTATCGGAGGCCAGGTTCTGGAAATCAATCCGGATCTGGAAGAACATCCCGAACTTGTAAACCAGGATCCTTACGGAAAAGGATGGCTGATCCGAATCAAGCCAACCGACACAGCCGAAATGGATGAATTACTGGATGCCGAAGCATACAAACAGATCATTAACGAGTAAATATTGGAAAGAGCATGAAACCAACTGTAAGTATCATCATGGGCAGCACCTCCGACCTTCCAGTTATGGAAAAGGCAGCCAAATTGCTTGACGAAATGCAAGTCCCGTTTGAGATGAATGCCCTTTCGGCACACCGTACTCCGGCCGAAGTAGAAAAATTCGCAAAAGAAGCTGCCGGACGTGGTATTAAGGTCATCATTGCAGCGGCTGGCATGGCAGCAGCATTACCAGGGGTCATCGCAGCCAATACGACACTTCCTGTCATTGGGGTCCCTGTAAAAGGTTCGGTCCTCGACGGAGTTGACGCTCTTTATTCCATCATCCAGATGCCTCCCGGTATCCCGGTTGCAACCGTTGCCATTAACGGAGCCATGAATGCAGCAATTCTGGCTGTCCAGATATTGGCATTAGCCGATACGGAACTTGCCAAGAAATTTGCAGTCTATAAAGAAGGGCTGAAAAATAAGATCGTCAAAGCAAACGAAGAACTGAAAGAAGTCAAATACGCTTACAAGACAAATTAAATTAATGGATTACTTCAACTATTCACGCCGAGAGGCAAATGAGGTATACGTTGGCGCCACTCCTATGGGTGGCGCTAATCCTATCCGTATACAGAGCATGACCAATACCGTCACAATGGATACCGAAGCTTGTGTAGAACAGGCCAAGCGTATCATTGAAGCGGGAGGTGAATATGTACGCCTGACTACCCAAGGTGTCCGTGAAGCCGAAAACCTGAAAAACATCAACATCAGCCTCCGGTCACAAGGATATAATACCCCGTTGATTGCCGATGTGCACTTCAACCCGAAAGTAGCGGAAGTGGCTGCCCTCTATGCTGAAAAGGTACGTATCAACCCAGGGAATTACGTCGATGCCGCCCGTACTTTCAAGAAACTGGAATATACCGATGAAGAATATGCCCAGGAAATCCAGAAGATACGTAACCGTTTTGTCCCTTTCCTGAATATCTGCAAGGAAAACCATACCGCTATCCGCATCGGGGTAAACCATGGTTCTCTGTCCGACCGTATCATGTCCCGCTATGGCGATACTCCGGAAGGAATGGTGGAATCATGCATGGAATTTTTACGGATCTGTGTAGACGAACATTTCACAGATGTAGTCATCTCCATCAAAGCATCGAATACCGTTGTCATGGTCAAGACCGTACGGTTGCTGGTCGAACAGATGGAAAAAGAAGGTATGGCCTTTCCGTTACACCTGGGTGTAACCGAAGCCGGCGACGGTGAAGACGGCCGTATCAAATCGGCATTGGGCATCGGTGCCTTGTTGGAAGACGGTTTGGGCGATACAATCCGTGTATCGTTAAGTGAAGCCCCTGAAGCCGAAATACCGGTAGCCCGTAAACTGGTAGACTATATATCCAGACGCAAGGACCATCCTTATATTCCCGGTATGGCAGCTCCCGATTTCAGCTATACCAATCCAAGCCGCCGCAAGACCCGAGCCGTAAACAATGTAGGTGGCGGCAATCTTCCTGTTGTCATTTCACCACGTCTGGAAGGCCAGACCGAAGTCAACGAACAGTTCCGGCCTGACTATATTTATTGTGGACAGAATCTGCCAGAAAACCGTCGTCAAGATATCGGCTATATTATTGACGCCAACCGCTGGAACGGCTTAGAAGGTACCTATCCGGCATTCAATTATCAACAGCTTGTGGAGCTTCACCATTGCAACGCCCCGTTGAAATTCCTTTTCATCCCTTACATGGGCCTGAACGACGAAGCCATAGCTTGTCTGAAACTTCATCCTGAAGTAGTTATCATAGCACAGAGCAACCATCCGAACCGATTGGGTGAATTCAGGGGAATCGCTCATCAGCTGATGAACCAAGGGTTGGAAAATCCCCTGGTTTTCTTTCAGTTCTATCAAGAAAAGGAACTGGAGGATCTACAAATCAAATCGGCAGCCGATATGGGTGCATTAATCTTTGACGGATTTTGTGACGGTATCCTTCTCTATAACACAGAAAAGGAAATACCCGTAACCAAAGTAGACGAAACAGCCTTTGGCATCCTGCAAGCCGGACGTATCCGGACTTCCAAGACTGAATATATCTCATGTCCGGGATGTGGACGGACCCTTTATGATCTGGAAGCGACCATAGCCCGCATCAAAGCGGCTACATCACACCTGAAAGGCCTGAAAATCGGAATTATGGGGTGTATCGTCAACGGACCGGGGGAAATGGCAGATGCCGACTACGGATATGTAGGTGCAGGAAGAGGCAGAATCAGTCTCTACAAAAAAAAGGAATGTATAGAAAAGAATATTCCAGAAGAACAGGCCGTTGAAAAACTGATTGAACTTATTAAAGCTAACGGAGACTATAAGGAAACGGAATAATCACATTATACATAGTAATAATAACATAGCCCGAAAACGACAAGGGGGAATCTTTATAAAGAATCCATCACAATCGTCTTCGGGCTATCACTTTATTTCTGGGCTACTTGAGGTGCCGACAGAATCGTTTTATATTTTTCCGGATCAGTCAGGACTTCAATGGCCTTCTTCAGATCATCATCGTCTTTCAGACGCTGCATGACAGCTCCCTTCTGATAAAAATAACGGGTAGCTATCTCCTCGGCCAGCTGTTCCTTGATCGGCTTAGCGAAATAGTCCAGGTCACGGTCCAGATTATGATTCAGCTTTTTCTCCAACGCCTTGAATTCCTCTGACGCACCGTCCATATATCCTTCGAATTCGGCCACCTCTTTCAGGGTCTTCAATATCTTTTCACTTTCACGGTCATACTTGAAATCACGTGATTTAACCAATTCCTTGAATCCGGCATAATCGGCATCCGTTATTACCAGCGAATCGATATCGGTCAAAGAAGGATGATCCAGACAATATTGGGTAGCATAATCAAAAATAAGATCATCATTCATCAAATAAAACAGGATATTGGGCAATTTGTCACCTTTCACCTCAATATCCGGACGGATACCTCCCCCGTCACGGACCTCACGTCCGGCCGCCGTATGGAAAACGGTTGTCAGACTGTCCGGAATCCTAGCTACTGAACCGTCGGCGTTCTTTTTTGCATAATCAATGGCCTGAATACACCGTCCACTGGGAATATAATATTTGGAAGTAGTGACTTTCAATGTACCGTTATACGGTAACGGACGGGTAGTCTGCACCAGTCCTTTTCCATAGGTACGGGTTCCCACAATTACGGCACGGTCCAAGTCCTGCAAAGAACCGCTGGTAATCTCGGAGGCAGAAGCCGATCCCCCGTTTACCAAGACAGCCAGCGGGATTTCAGTATCAACCGGTTCGTTGGCAGTCTTGTACGAACCTGCCGCCTGACGCAGCTTACCTTTGGTAACCACAATCTCCTGCCCTTTCGGGACAAACAGATTCACAATGTCGACCGCTTCCTGCAAAGAACCACCTCCATTATCGCGCAAATCAATGATCATCGACCGGGCACCCCGTTCCTTCAAATCAATAAAAGCCTTCTTTACGTCTTTTGCACAATTATCGGTAAATCCGGTAAGCGACAGATAACCGACACTGTCATGTACCATACCATAATAAGGAACCGGATTGGTTCGGATATTCTTTCGTGTAATCTTGAATTCCATGACGGTACTGTCATTCTTCAACGGACGGAGCACTTTCAGTATGAAGGAAGTTCCCGGCTCCCCACGCAATGCTTCACTCACCTTCGACGAAAATTCCTGAGGTTTCATCGTACCGCGCACCATATCCTTTCCGCCCACCGACAGAATAATATCACCCGCCTTTACACCAGCTTCGGCTGCAGGCATACCTTCGGTCGGTTCTACGATAGCTATACGGTCTTTCGCCTTATAATAACGGATAGCCGCACCTATACCTCCATATTTACCGGTTATCATTTCCTTCAGGCTGCCCACCTCTTCATCGGGATAATATTCAGTATAGGGATCAGTCAACGACAACATTCCGTTCACTCCGGTTTCTATCATCTTCTCAGGATCAATCGTATCTACATAAAACATATCCAGTTCCTTGAAGATTGAATTGAATATATCCAGATTCTTTGCAATCTGAAAGTTACGGTCGTCATCCTTAAAGCTGGAAAGTCCCAGCCCCAATAACACAACGAATGTGACCAACAACGATTTCTTGGTATTCATAGTCTATTTAATCCATTTAACTTATACAAATAAACATATTATTCTGCTTATGCCTGCAGAACCTCATCAATATTTAACTTTATTTCGTTCCATTTCCTCTTTGAAAGATTTGTCCCTACCGACTGAATTACGGCCTCGGCTACAATCGCACTGATCTGCGCACACTTCTCCAGTGAATACCCGCTGGTCAACGCATAGAGGAAACCCGCCGCATAATAGTCTCCGGCACCGGTGGTATCAACAACCTTCTTTATCGGGTGAGGCAAAACCTGGATAAACTCCGTACCTTTCTTTACCAAAGAGCCTTCCTTTCCTGTCTTTACGATAGCGATACTACATTTCGATGCAATCTCCTGAAGCGCCTCCATCGGCTCCTTTCCCGTATAGGCACGAGCCTCACTCTCATTGGCAAAAACAATATCCACATATTTGGTGATGAGCTGATCAAAAAAAGCACGCTCCGACTCCACCACATTATAACTTGCCATATCCAGACAAATCTGCATACCTGACTCCTTGGCCAGCTGGATGGCACGAAGTACCAGATCATGATCCTGCAACAGATAACCCTCTATATATAAATAGGAATAGCCCTCAAACATGGAGCGCGACAAATCATCGGCACAGATGGTCCCCGATGCTCCCAGATAAGTGGCAAAAGTACGTTCACCATCCGGAGAGATAAAAGTCGAGGCAATTCCCGAAGGAAGACCGCACTTCAGCAAACGGGTTTCCACCCCCTGCTTCTCCAGTGTATTTTCATAAAATTCTCCCATCTCATCCTCCCCCACTTTACCGATATACCCCGGTTTAGATCCCAGATTGGCCAAAGCATATGCCGTATTGGCTGG